>Ga0100378_1002595_pt1 | contig 17858 bp, 16 predicted proteins | sample CryGeymeta201502_FD_81535 | JGI IMG/M metagenome (GOLD analysis project Ga0100378, IMG submission 81535) | Groundwater microbial communities from Crystal Geyser aquifers in Utah, USA - Crystal Geyser metaG 2015-02 | ecosystem: Environmental > Aquatic > Deep subsurface > Groundwater | place: USA...
GGACAGTCAATTTTTAATGTAATGATCGTTCATCTGCTTCTGCATTTCTGAGCTGACTTTCAAGAGTGTTAACTGTTCTGGATTTATCAGCTTCAATATCAAGCAGGACATGAATTTCTTCTTACATTTCCCTTTTCTGAACTTCCAGTTCCTCAGTAATAGATACCAGCTTCTTTTTGTTGTATTATTCTTTGGTCAAATGGTCAGTTACGATATTATTGCTTTATTTGACTTTGATATGTTCGCACTCAAGAATTTATATGCCTTTGTGAAGCTCATTGATTTTCAATTCGATATAGGAATTCTTTTAACGATATTATCTGTTGTGGTAATCCTTATTTCGAAGTTGTCGTTGAAGATCGTCGAGTTTATATTCATACTACCTTTTGAGTTTGTTTGAGTCCTAGTCATTTTTTATCTTCAGGAGTTCCATCTGATAGTTCTTTTCTTTTTGAAACTGAGCAATTGTTTCCTCTTCGTAGCTGACTTTCTGCATGTATTTGTTCTCATGAATATTCTTTTCATAGCGTAACTTCTCCACTTCATTGGAAAGTTGCCTGTTTTGGGACTCCATTTGTCTCACCTGCATCTTCAGAGCTTCATATTCTTTTATTATGTCCATCTATTGGGAGCTGATCGACTTGGAAGTATAGTCTGGACGAGAGTATTCCTGTCTTGTGTACTCATGCCTGGTCGAATAATCAGGAGCTGCAGCTGTTTTGCTTCTGTCCATAGGACTTCTACCCGATACGTTGGCATTAGTGAGATGGGTGTACTGTGAGATCTTGGTAGGAGTGTATTATCTTCTCTCCATATCCTAACGTTTATAATACTAAATTTATCATCTTGTTAGTTTGGCTAAAAACATACACTATCGAAGAAACCCGATTAATTGAGTGCCCTTAAGTATAATTTAAAAGTAGTATAGTTTTCATCTGTTTAGCATTTTGGATTCGAATTATAAACGTAATAATGATGTCCAAGCAGTCAGCCTCGAAGGTAAAGAGCAACATCAAAACTGAAATCACCAGCGAGGACATTAACTAGTTTTTAGAAATATACCTCAAAAATTTGCTCATCTTCAATCCGACAACGAATAATCCTCTTCTTCTACCATCAACCTCTGAGCAAGAACCTGAACAACTCTAAAATCTTTATGCCCTACTTAACTAAATTACTTCTGACAGCTAAGGCATCAATTTCAGTTACCTTAAAAGTAAGAATGGTTTGAGCAAATTTGTTGAAATTGATTAGGAAGAACCTATGATGGTAATTGAAGATATCCCACACGATACAGCCAATGGCCTGTCTGCTCTGAAAAATGTCCCCAAAAAAGAATATGAAGATACCAAAAAGAACAACAAAGGTGGATTTTGCTGCAATTGATTTATATCTAACTATTTAATCTAATGTTTGAGGATCATTCAATGTGAGCTTTCTTTATCTTTGCTGAGTTCATCAACCTCTTGAAAGCCAGAATTCCGACTGTTGCACCAATCAGGATCAGGATCAGAACAACATGGTTGAAATCTTCAGTGATCATATCAAATGTTTTGTCAGGAGCGTTCCTAATGAGGAATATATCTCGTCCGTAACAAAGAGTGAAAATGGTCGACTCCATGTCAGTAGGACTGAAAACAATCTTGTTCAAGGTTGCCAAACGCAAGTAGTAGCTTAGATAATCGACAGGCTGATAAGGAAGGAAATAAGTGTATTCTGGGAATTTTTCACTTTCGAAGAAGTTTTTGGCTCCAGGCCTAAGTCTTCTAGTGCTGACAAAGTCTCTCTTGATTGTGTAGAGTTGATTTTCTCCAGTAATAATGAACAAATTTCTTCTGGTGAGAGACATTTTACTTTCACTAACTTCCATATGTTTGATGTAGACTGGAGATCCAAAAATTTCTTCTTCAAAGATAGTTCTTTCCTTGCTCTCCTGAGGTTTATATGTGTTTCCTTTGAAATAGTCACTCAACATGTTGAGAGCTGATGTTTCAATTCTTTCTTGATACTGTTCGACAGTCCAAATCTCGAAGTTTTTGTTTCGATGGTTGAAGTAAGATACCAACACACTGTTTTCATCGTAAACCAAATTGATAGGCATGTTGAGGGAAGTGAAGTTCTTGAAAGTATTGAAATGAACTTTACCAGTGCGACCATTGATTATGTAAAGCTCGATAGCTTTATTATAGCTTGTAAGGACAGCCAAGTTGGTGAAGTCAACATTTTTGAAGAAAACCTTCTCATTGTCAAAAAGAGGAATACTTGATGTCTGGTCTCCTCTGAAAGCAGAAGCTACCTTGATGATATTTTCGTCATTTCGAGTTTCGAAGTTCCAAATCTTGACAACTGAGCCGCCGACAGCTTTCCAACCAACAATTTCGCTTTCATTCAGAGTATAGAAGAAAAATTACTTCTCATGAACATCTTCTGTTTGGAAGACACTGTACTTCTGAAGACTAGCTCCGATTTTGACTATGATGCTATGTTCGTTGAGCTTGTATATGAAAGGAGTCTCATTCGATTAGTATGTAGTAAGTAGAATGACCTAACCTTTCTCAGTGATCTATTCAATATAGGTTTAACCTTTTCGTTGATTGTAAGTCACAAGAACGGCAACCTCCGCATCATACTATCTTTTGAGCTGAACGAATTTCACAATTTCATTGTTTGATTACTGATCGATTCTGAATAAGCAAAAAAATACTTCCAGAGGATAGAGTGATATTTAGTATCGATTGCGATGATTGTGTTGAGCTGAGTTGCGACAATCAAATATTTTCTGAGGCCATACTTGATTTCTTGATCTGCTGGCATTTCGAATTTTCTGATTGATGAACTATCAATATTTTTCAGGTGCATAACTATGTAGTCGATGGAAGCCAGGATAAAATGCTTGATGTCAAGGATTTCTTCAGTGATCCTCATGATCAAATTTTGAGGAACTCTAGTTAATTTTTCAGCTAGACTTAAATCTCTGTAGGAATGCATAAGAAGATGTCGATGATATTAATTGTCAAGGGTGTCCACTTCTCTATATTTCATGAAGAGGATGTCTTGGACGTAGGCAAGAGATTATTCTCTTTTCCATTGCTCCTCGACATGTCCCTTGGAGATGGCATAACTGACAAGTTCCAGATCAGTATACTGAATGATGAGGTCATAGTCCATTTCTGACCTGAAGTTGAACCACGCCCGAGAAATTGATGCATTTCTGTTGTGATGGAAACTGAAAAGTTCCAGGTCTTCTCGATAAACAGTGATCCGATCAACAGATCTGAGCAAATATATTTGAGTATCTCTTCTGGAAGATTTGACAGGTCGATGATTCAGAATGGTCTTCTTCCTGAGAGAATAGCTCTGAGCAAGCATAACAACAGCTCCATCGATGAACTGAACAACCTTATCGTTGAATTCTTTGACTGCGAGTTGAAGGTTGTTTGACAATATATGAGCCGTTTCATTGAGTGCCAAAACAACATGCCCTTCATAAAATTCAAAAAATCTGATGTCCTCTTCACCAAAACTGTAGGCACAGTATTTATCATTTGAGCCGTTAACGATATTTTAGACGCAATAGTTGAACTATTTGGTGTCTCGGTAAAGCAAGTAAAAGATGCTCGCTCCATCAGTGTTCTTACCTTCGATAACTCTCAGGAAAATTTGATCTGAAGTTGCTTCCCTCAACATTTGTGATCCATGGTGAAGAGATGATTTCGTGATGAAGTATCCATTTTCATCGAAGTTATTGACCCACTGGACACTTTTGCTATCGACTTTAAACCCATTAGTTGACCTTTTATCCAGTCCTGTTGGTGCGATGAAGTGCTCAACTACCTGGTTATATCTTGTGGCAACTGTCAGTCTCATATCTCCATAATTAACAACCTTTTAGCTTTCTGCAACCAATGAACGAGCTTCAATGTTTCCTGTATGCTTATCAAGAATGCCGATAGATCCGAGGTTTGAAACAAAATGAATCTTATTTTTGGAGAAGTGGAGCTCTCGCACCTATCCAAGAGTGTTGATGGCCCAGTCGTTAACACCAACTTCGCTTTGCTTGAGAGCTAAGCTAAGGGCAACAAGCAGTCCAATAAGAACTATCTTTGTCATGTTGAAGTGATATATAATACGATGATATACACGATGATGTGATATGAGAAAACTATAATCAGATGATTTCAGCCTACTCTTTGTTTTCAATGTTCTTATAAGAGCACATTCTTGGCTTATTTGAAGGATCCATCTGTTCAGGGATAGCGATTAGCTGCTTCAATATATCCATCTCCATTTTTGTTTTAAAAGCATCCTTCATCAACTCCATTTTTCTATCATGAGCCACAAGTCTCTCGTTATTGGTCAACAAGTGATCTTCTTGGTCTGAAGATAGCGATATGATTTCCAGGTATGGTGAGAGTTGGGGAGAAATGCCTCCTCGAAACAAACATTTGATTTTGACCTACAATAGAAGAAATCATACATTATCTCGATTTAAAATATAGTCTTTGCACTCGATGAGACTCTCTCTGCAAATATCTTACACTTTGATTTGTCCTTAGAGACAATTTTTGATCATGTCTATATTCTACAGGTGTTTGCTCATAATTTGCCCATAGCTAGCAGCCGAAAAAAATCTATCTAAGTCACAAGTTACTCTTTGATGATGGTCTTGTATTTTACCGATTCGACAGCCATCTCCTCTACATCGTAGCCTAGACAGTTGAGGAAAGGATTCGAGAGTATCAAGATATTTGCAGAATATTGACTGAAAAATGCTTTATTTTTCATCTCTTCCAAGAATTAATTGAGATTTTTTTAACTCTTATCAAGTTTATTTTGCATTTTAGGGTATGATTGTTAAAGGCATTCCATAACATTTGCCATTCTGGCAAAAGTCGCATCTCCCCTACTCCTGAGTCTTTAGCAAATGTAAGGTCTATCTTAGAATTTTATTACATCGGCAAAGGATTACACTCAAGGTCTTCAAGAATCAAAAGAAGGCAATTATGCTAAATTCTAACCTTGCTGATCTTTTTGACATAAAATTTGCTGGTGATGAAGGACTCTTCGCAATCCGGGTCCATCAGAGAATGCTCATTTATTTGCACAAGCTTAGTATATGTTTTTTTACATTGTGAATGTTGTAAATATGATTCTGCGACAGCGGAAACTATAAATTGAAGGTATAGCTTAACCAGAAAACCATTTTACTCTTTATTTTCTTTTTTTTGTATTCAGGTTTTAAAGCCTTTTCTAATTAGTGAGCATTTGGTTTTCTTCTTCGCAGGACGTTGTGATATCGTCCAATGAATGGCTTTTCAGAATCACTGCTGTTCATATCATCAAAAGTTGTTAGTTATTTTCCCGACATAATATTATTACAAAAATTCAATTTGGATGGTAAGCAAATGAGCCAAAAATAGGAACTGCCCTGAAAAGCCAAAGCTTCGGGATTGAAAAGTCTCAATTTTTAGAAAGTTGAAGATCCTTTATTTAACTTTTTCTGATGGAGTACATAAGCTCTATAATACTTACAATAAACAGCCTACAAGAACCGATATAATTAAAATCATTTGATTTTAAGCTAATTCCATGATGCTAAAGAGAATGATCTTGATTTTTTTCACTTTTTGATAGTTTGATGAGGACTGCTAAATCTATAGCTATATTCAAAAGAATGAGCGCCATCCAAACTCACGCACTTTCGCAGCGTAGGTAGTACTTTATCAAATCTATTCGAACCATGCAGATCAATAACTTCAAGAAGGAGCAAAGAGAAGTACTCATCAGGCACATCAACCCTATTTATGAAGTACATTAGCTCAAAAATGCTTTGACCACACTCAACATTCAATATTTTCCAGCATAAATATAACATGTAGCTTTGAAAAAATGTAGATACTCACAACCATTCGTACCTACATCTCAAATCAATAATTTAAAATTGAAATGAGATCATGCTATCTCCTTTAGTAACTCTACGATGTGATTTTGGGCGATCTCAGTAGTAAATCATATCTTGAAGCTCCCAAACTGGTCTAATTGCTTCTATCATTGACATACGAGCTGTTACCTCAAGGATAGTACGTTCTTTCACTGGTGGAAAACAGCTTCAATTACTTCATATTTGCCCTGCATCGATATCCATGTCATAACAAAGTTCTCTAAAGCGTAGCTGGTTTCTTCAACTATACTGAAATGTTTTTCACAAATAATTACTGGCAGCAAAGATATCAGTATCACAAAATGATCAAAGAATAACAACTTGTTTTGAATCTAACTCAGATATATTTGTCTGAGCCGAGCTATGAAATTTTATGGGGAGATGGCTAGTTTGCTGAATGCTGCGATCAGGGTACTTAGAAATGGTACAAAAATGCTACAATGATGCTGGAAATTGTTAACAGCTTGATGCTGATGAACCATTCAAGTATTTGATACCATAATTAGGATAAAAAATCCTCAATCATCCGGCTATCAAGGAAAATATCTTCACAGGAATCAGGATCTATGCAGAGCGTCTTAGAAGCACCACTTTGTCGATTTTTTAAGATGAAGAAAGTTAATTTGATGCAACCAGTGAATCAACCCATGAATCTCACGGAAAATAATACAAACATGACTGCTAAAATTACTTCATCATTCTGCTTCTTGAACTTTGCCTCATGAGAAGCGACCTACTTTCTCACAGTTAATCTGAGTTCCTTAGAATTTTTTTAGAGGTGATGCTTGGCAAGTCGAGCCACAGTCACACTTTTTGCATAGTAGCCGTCAAAATCATGAAGATTCTATACGAGCAAGTTATTTTAGATGATTAGGATCTCTAATCAATCGGCTCAAACTTTCCTGCTCTTTCTCCTTTCGTGAGGACCATCATCAATGATTTTATATGATTAAGTTTTTGTGTATAAATAATCACTAATAATGACGGAGAACAACATTCTTCCTCCCATCTCATAAGCCACCAAAGAAAGATTGAGAAGCTATGGATTCACCAATCACCTCTACGATTATCTCCAGCTTCCCAGCTTTTTCATTCCTCGGGGGTCAGGATGTACTATCGATTATACTCAGTTGATGCCTACACCTACCTTGTGATGGGCCTCAGCATTGTCGGAGGAGCCATCGCCAAAAAATACGACATCGTTCGCATGCCTTTCATGGTCAGCTTTGTAGCAGCCCCTTTTTCAGCATTTTACATGAAAAAAGAAGCCGACTTCAACCTCACTTCTGAACTATCAAAGTACAATCAGTTTGATGTAGACGAGACCCTAAACTGACACTTCAGAATTATCCAAATCTCAACAAGGCCTTCCAGCAAGTAAATGCCGAGGTTGATGCTGAAATTGCTGAACTCGAGTCAAGAATTAGGTCATTGGAGGGCAGCCAAAGCAGACAAGCATGATTCGATAATCAGATATCGTTAACTATATAGGAATTGTTTGTTTTGCTCAAAATAAATTATTTTAACAGATATCGAAGCCAGAGCTCACAATATTTGTCTCGAACCCGATATGTCCTGATTCTTTGAGTTTTGAAGTTAGAAGTTGGTTGAGGTTTCGGCGACTTCAATTAGGTTTCATCAAAAAGAGCTTATAAACTACGTCAGAATCGAGCCAATCGATAATAATTCATTTAAGTTGAGGAATGAAAAGCCGTTTTTAAGCCTGCATGCTTCTCGCTGCCATTGGTGATTCGATTGGCTACAAACGTGGGCATTGGGAGTTTAATAAAGATGGTCCTTCAATTCACAAAGAAATGCTTGATCTCACTAATGGAGAAGGAATTCTCAAACTAGAGCTCACCAAACGAAACTTCCCCTACTCTGATGATACTGTTATGCATTTCGCTACAGCAAAAGGACTTTTAGAGAGTCGGCCCACAGATTCTCTCTCGACAATTTGTCAGAATGTTGCCAAACACTATAAAGCTTGCTGGAAGCAAATGCCAGGAAGGGCAGCTGGGATAACTTGCAAGAGAGCTATCGATGCTCTATACTACGATGGCTCTAATTGGGATTCTTGGAAATTTGAGAAGAATGGGGGAGGATGCGGAGCATCAATGAGATCTGCCTGTATTGGACTCGCTTTCTCTGAGAAAATTGAAAGATTAGTTGAGGTGTCTATAGAAACTGGAAGAGTAACCCATCACAATCCCTTAGGATATTTAGGTGGATTGGTAGCAGCATATTTTACCGCCCTTGCCATTAGAGGTGAATAACCATCGCACTGGCTTCAGCTTCTCTTGAAGGAGGCACTTCCCCTTGCCAAATAATATGTAGCCAGGAACAGATAAGCTGAGGACAATCTAAACAATGGAGATTGGGAAAAATTCAAAGATTGTTGGGTATCATATGCAGATAGAAGAAAAATGTCTTTAGAAGAAGCAAGTTTAGCTAAATTTCCAAGTCACTATGGCGTCTAAGAAAGATAATAATTCTATGAAGAAATGTCTATTAATGGATGGCCTGGAGCCCTTGGAGTCGACAGCGTGATCATCGCTTATGATTCTCTTCTTTACTCTAAAGACAACTGGGAGCAACTATGCCTGAGCTCAATGCTTCACGGAGGTGATTCAGATTCGACAGGAACGATAGCAGCTGCATGGTTCGGTGCTCTCTACGGGCTGAAGGGGGTACCTCAACTTCATATGGAAAAGCAAGAAGGCAAAGAGGAGGCTCTAAGTTTAGGAGGAAATCTTTATGATAATTTTTTCAAGGAGAACAAGTGATTTTTACAATAACTATATCAAATTTTATCAAAGTTCACTCTAACATAATAGTTTAATATATCGATTCATTCGACATAATAGTTTAATATAACAATCGACTTCTAAGTTAGATATGGAGCTGGTTTATCAATAGTACGTAAATAGATTAAACTACGAGCCCTATAAATGGCCTCCAGATATCTCACTAGCTTAGCTGCATTCTCGTGTATCTTAGCAGGGTCCCATTGATCCTTCAGGAGTTAAATGTCCGTGCTGTAATTTTCAGTCCAAACAATAATTCAAGGGGTGGTATTCCAGAGATATCAATGAAGTACTCTTATATCTATAAAGGATTGTCGAGGCTATGGGACAGCTATTCCTGCATTTTTCGGTCTCCTGAAATACTATACAATCGCCACTTTCACTGTCATCTTTTTTTACTCTATATATTCGATTTGGGCACTATACCACACTTGCAGCACCGTGTTCAGCTATTTCTGTATCAAATTTGGCTTTTTCTAATTTATTGAGTATCAAGCTCAAATAGCCATCCTTGAACAGCTAGGAGATGAAAGGGTTATCACAGTAAAAAATGGGCTATATAGACTTTGGTTGTTCTGGAAACCATAACTTTTTATTTCTTGATGGCGATCAATTTCAGTTCTCTAGTTTACATTTACAACATGAATAAGAGATAGAAATTGTAAACCCTTCATACTCATTTCATCTAGAACGCAGTTATCTTGGGAAATCTACCTGACATGGACCCTGAAACAATAAAAAAGACTCTCGATCTATAAAATGAGCCTGGAATTCCGGCTAATATATAGATCATCGATACAATTCCCTTAAAGCCGATGAAGCACCTCTACGATCTATTCCACAAACGCAACATCATATTTTTCACTCTCATGAGCAGATATGTCATTAGCAAAGACCCAAAGGAGTCTAAAAGGTTGAACAAACAGTTGGTTTAAATTCAGAGGCAACTAAAGAAATAGAAGTAACTTATACAAAAAGTTCCTCAAAATCATGTGATCGTATTCTTCAGAAATAAATACCAGTGTACCTTGGTGCTTGATAAGTATGAGTTCAATCAATTGTCTAAAATCAGGTATGGAGGCAAGCAAATGCTCACGAATTTGGAACTTCTTGAAGAAGCCTGGGATTTACCGACTTATGCAGTAAAGGCACCAGATGTTAACTAGATCAAATGGGAAAATGCTGGCTAAAACATCAAAAATAAAATGGCCGGAAGAATCGTGGCATCTTTTATTGCACTACTGCTGATCTGCATATTTCCCTTGGTCCTTTTTGGTCCTGTTAGTTGGTCACTAGTCACTAAATCCGATGATCCCTCAACTCTCAGCACCTTCCAAAAACTTCTAGTTTTTCTTATTGGTGTCTTACTATTCGTTCTTGCGACCTGGTACCAGAATTATATGACCAAAGTGGCCAAAAAGAGATACCCTTTGAGTGAATTTTAGGCCTCTAAGTTTGTCCTTCTTACCTCGATGGTCTTTCACTTGCTATTCTGGATCATTATGCCTGTTGTGTACTTTTCAATTCCTAGCTCCATCAATCAAACGACAAAGTTATTCGTGATCGCAGGACAGGCTCAAACTTTTCTCTTTCTTCAGGTTCTCTTCATTCTTATTGACCTCCCTTACAGAATTTGGAAAGGCAAAAAGACTGAGAGTTTATCGAATCAACGGGTTGGCTTCAAATATTATCAGCGTCAACTTCACAAATTGGTTGAATTCAGAGACTTTCCTCTTGAGCAGGGTATCATAGTTATGTTCAAGATATGGTCTTTCCTGCTTTTCTATGTTTTCTACATACCTTATATGGTCATCTACATTTTTCTGGCCCTCGTTGTGTTGTACATTATTATGAAACGAAATTTTTATCTCCACTACGCTCTCAGAAAGGCCATCCCTCTCCAGCTAGAAAAAAGTTTCCTCATTTACTTTGTCAACTTCTTTGCCTTATTCCAGTGCTACTCTTATATCTTCAAGGCTCCATATAATTGGATGATAATTGTGGCAGTCTCCATCACTCTTGCTACTCTGCTCATCAATATCATCTTCTGGAAATGCATTGAACCCGAATATGACAAGAAGAAAAAAATATAGAAAGGAAAATAATAGCTATTGCTATCTGAATCAAATCGAGAAAGCGAATCTGAGGCTGATCCGGAAATATGCGACTCCATTCAAAGAGTATCGAATGAATATAGGCGCAGCTACGAAATATTCATTGAGGAGAACCAGAATTAACAACTAGACGAACAAGTGGACGAATACATTCGATAGCTAGACAGCTAGTTACTGCAGATCTAGCCATAAATTAAACAGTCAGTTGGCGCCATAATATAACTGGCTGAATCGTAAGTCGAGGTCAGTATCAACTGATTTGCCTACTCCTTGTTGTGTTGCTACTTCGGTAGAATATAAAATTATCTGACTTTAAACCTTGTCAACTCTATTATATTTGTTAGCAAGTACCATGGATAATCTTACCTGCACCAACAGTTACAAAAGTAAGCTCAAGTGGAATGACAGCTGTGAAACACAGTAAACCATATAAGAATCACGCTCAGTCAGTGACAAAGATAAACCATCTGAGATCATCTACTCCATGAGAAGATAAAATACCAGTTTTGTCACCAATGAAGAAGAAGAGCCTTTATTTGAAAGAACGATGAACTGGTTCGCCTTCAACAATATCAAAAGGGGATATCCTGAATGCATACAAGACTAAATGGCTCTCGGTTTGAAGAAAAAAATGAATTTCCTATCAATCCCTAATAAAGGTCTTAGTTCGAGGAGAAAAACCAACCTCAAAATTCTCCTTTGATATATGTTTACTTTTGATATATTTTCATTGTGGATAAGTAGGATTATTTTTATTTCTCTTTTATGAAGATGACTGGATATCTATCTTTATTGACCTTATGCTCTCGATAAAAATTAATTTATGCTTTTATGATTTGTTTTGATGCGAGGAGATGAACATATAACTGGAAGCTCAAGTGAAATTTCCATTAGGACTCTATTTTTTGAATTAAGAGCATTGATTATAGTTAAGTTAAATTCTATGAATCAGGAGCATAATGAGGTAAGCACCAAGCTGATCAAAATAACCCTCATGTCTCTTCTCTTCATGACCATCGAACTCATTGGTGGCTATCTCGCCAACTCCATAGCAATCTTCGCAGACGCATTCCATCTCCTTTCTGATGTCTTAGCCTACCTCATCTCTCTGGGCGCAGTCTGGCTGAGCACCAAACCGAACCCTCCTAAATATCTAACATTTGGATGGGAGAAGGCTCAGCCATTGGGAGCTCTCATAAACATTGCCATCATTTATGTGGTGACTGCTGAACTCTTCATCGAGGCGACAAAAAGAATGATCAATAAAGAAACAGTCGATCAACCTCTTTACATGTTGATCACTAGCATTTTCGGACTTCTTTGCAATCTCATCACTATCAACATTTTGCATTCCGATCCTCATGGAGGCCATAACTGCTAACATAGCCACGGACACGGACATAATCATGCTCATGGACATAACCATACTCACGATCATACTGGACATACTCATGGCCATGCAGTTGCTGTTTAATCTGAAGAAGTGTCAGGAAGAGGACAGCACGAGCACTCAAGCACTTGCAGTCACAATCACGGCCACAGTCATGAGCACAGCAATCATGGAGAATGTAGTAACAGCAATAATACATTTGTAACTGGGCAGTCAGTAACATTAGAGTAGAATATCCTATCAAGTGTAGGATCCGATGAATAAATCAAAAGTCAGAACAAAAAAATTAAAAACATCAACCTCGAGGCAGCATATATTCATATTATCACCGATATCATTCTCTCCATTGGTGTGGTTATCTCTGCTATCACCATCTACTTCACATGCCCAGAGCCCACTAAGTGGACAGCATGGCAAATTGCTGACCCTCTATGCACCTATCTCTTCTCTATCTTGGCCATCTATTCAACCTGGCCTATCCTCAAAGAAGCTGTCCTTCTTCTTATGGATGCTTCTCACTCTCCCGGCCTGGTTGCTTAAATAGAAAATTAGCTAAACCTGATGGAAGAAATCAAAGAGATAGTTGAGCTTAAGATCTGGTCGACCAACCGAGACAAGAATTACGGTGCTGTGCGTGTCAAAATGAACGAAGGATATGGTGCTTGGAGGGTGAGGAGAGTATTATCGTTAAGAGGCGTGCACGGGTTCGTGGAGGTAGAAGAGGAGGAGATGAAGCTTCAGGAAGCATAATGATGCCAGTTGGGACTATTATTAATTTTATTTGTTTGTGTGAGAGATAAGCATTAACTTTATTGTTGCGATTATTAATAAAATTAAAATCCAAAATGAAGAAACCCGCAAGGAGTACTTCCACCACCCAGGAACATCTCTCCAAGCTCATCCACAAACTAAAACCATAGAACCAACCTCCTCTTCACAAAATTAACCCTCTCGAAGCCCTCAAAATAGCTAAGAATGCCGCCCAACAACAGACTCATAGAGTATTGCTCCTCATCCAATAAATCAACAAATGATACTGTGCTTATATACTATCAATCCTTGCCTATCATCGCAACCTGTTGTTTGCCTATCACTTTCTCCAAAAGATAAGCAGGCTGTGTTCATGCGTGAACATTGACCCGCTATTCCAATAATTTTACTACAACCAAACTGACAAATGTCGACATTCCGATCTATTTTTTGAGACGGTATCGTTTGGTAGGGGGCTTAAAAGACAAAAGAGAACGCTGTATCTCACAGTTGACATGCTCAACACCTTGGATTTAAATTTTATTATTGCCCAAAAGTATATAGCAGCTTACCCGAAATAATAATCTTGTCCTGAATCCTATCCTGAAAGATTAGGAAATGCTGTGGCGATATGTCTCGAGAACTTGGCTTAAATAAATTTATAATGAAGGTGCATCAATAAAGAAACCCCTACCTAAAAAGGATTTACTCTCAAACTCCCCACAAATATTCGTAAGAACAAATTTACCTAGCTTCGACATGAACAGTGGCAAGTATTTTCTGCTTGATGAGCAAGGTGGGTCCACCCCTATCAATCCCAACGGCACATTCAAGCCTAAATTCAGACCCGACTTCAGCGGCTTTGCTGACCATAAATCCCGATATCAATAATCAGCCAACGATCCATCTGTTCTGCACTTTGCTCCAGATCCCTAACCCAAAACGCCTTATCAATATTCAATGCCTCATAAATTTTCAGGTTATGCCCAATTTCCATACCAACTAAAAAAAGAACTACCTAGCTATCTGAAAAGACCAGGGGAAACTCCGAAATACTATAGAAGAAAAACACACTCACTTCTGATCAATAAGGCAACAGAAAGTAAGGTTCAAGGCAAGGAGATCAGAAAGGGAACAACTAGTGCCATTTTAGAGTACTCCACCTATACCTGGGATAAAGATCGGGATGCTAAACATTTTCAATCAGCCTGGACAGCTATGAGCTAGACGAAGCCTCTTCCTAAACAACGAAAGAAAAGCTGCTACAATCACAAGTGTAAATATATGAAACAATGGGTTTACGATGAAAAGGGAAAGCTTGAAAATAGCAGGCTTAAACTTCCTGTAAGTAACACAATGGGCAAATCATTTCATGAAGGAGCCCTAACCCAGTAGCTCCAAGAGTCAAAGCTGATATCTACCATGGCTTTGAGTGGAATTGCGTGATCGAAATCACTTTTTATAACTTAAAAATTTATTGATGTCCGATATTCGATCAACCAGTAGCTACGCTGTATCAGCTATCGAGTTTAACTCTAAAAGTCTCAATCCCCTAGAGTCCATCAATCCAGCCGTCATAGCAAAGATCAAAAGAGAAGCAGATCTATACAGTGGTTGTGCAAGCAAATGCGAATTAATATGGCAAGGTCTTGCTAAGAATTAAATGGCTGGATCTCACCTGACAGAAAAAGTGCTCGAATTGGTCTTCAGATAATTTCAGTCATAACTGCACAGTTTCACCAAGATAAGTTCCATCAAGTAATTTATGAGAATCTTCGATCAAGATAAAGATGGTAAGCTGAGTCCTGATTAACAAATCAGCATCTTTTCTTTCATCAAAGAAAGGTTAGAACTCATTGCTAACAATTGTCTTCATTTGCAACAATATGTCAAGTTTTAGAGCCTGATGAAGGAAGTCAGAAGTTTGGAAGAAAATATTACCAATTGGCAAGATCAGCTGAGAGGAAGAGTTCATAAGGGACAGCTTAAAGCCTATCGTTAGTAAGGGTAGAGCAGAGTTGACGAATTTTGTGATAAATTTGATAAGGAGTTCTAAGCCTTGCAGCACACTATGCTCGATCGAAGATAAAATTTTGAGAAGAAAGCATTTTACGAAGCCCAATAATTATAAAATAGGTTATCTAATCCGAACGAATATCTGAAGATCAAACCTAAAAATCGCTTGAAGGAGCTACAGTATCAATAAAAACTTGTTTCGCTCGAGTAAAGAGTTTATGAAGCACTAGATTTTAGAAAATAGCTCAACTAACTCTAAGTCTCTGAGAAGGTGAGAGTAGATAGGTTGATGAGAGAGCACGCAGACCAACTTCGCCACAGTCTTCGTCAAAAACATTAAAAACAAAGGCGTGAGCTTGAGATCAAGCTTATGGAGCTCGAAGATAAGTTGATTATTAGAATGAAAAAATAATTTGAAGTTCTGAGAAAGAAGAATAATTTGCACGAAATATAAATAAGAAGATTACAAGGGCTTGAGAGAAAATGGGCTTCGAAGAAAGGAGTGACCGAGCCAGAACTCAAAAGAGTAAAGAAAATGAAAAATCAAAGAAATGAAATTCTAGATGAATACAAAAAAAGTATGTTTGGTTCAACTCACAAATCATTTGAAGATTCTATTAATGAGGATGAGGGAAAAGGTCCGAGTAAATTTAATGCTAAGACCCTTCTTGGCTCAACTTTGAAATTTGGCATTTCTTCTCGCTCCTAATCTGAGCAGCCAATCAACACAAAGACTCTCAAAATGGAAGGGAGCATGGCTGAGAGAATTCAAAAATACATCACTCCAACGACAGCTGATAAAGGATATTCTTTGACCAAGATGTACGACAACAATCTTTAGCTTCGTGAAAAGCCTACAATTCTCACCCAGAATCAAAAGTTAACAGACAAGAACAGGAAATTCGACTTCGTTATGCAAAAGTTATCAAGATGACTGTTTATAATTTTAACATCAAAAAGATCAATACAGGGAACAACACCTCGAGTTTGCTTTTTTTGACTGCTTGTAGAAGTCCAAACTCAATTTGCTCACATCTTTACTTTTCTCCATTAGCTTGTCCAGATCTTCTCCTCTTTTTAGCAAATCATCCAAATTTTTATGACAAATATCTTCCACTTGCTTTAATTCGTCCTTCAATTTTTCCAATTTATCGACTTCCTTTGGGTCTTGGAATTTTTTAATGAACTCGTCAAGCTTTCCCCATTTGATGTCTTCGTCCTCTAAATAAAATATTTTTTACTGCCGAGTTGTGCGAACTGTTTGGCTTCATACTTCATGTAAAATTCTTATTGCATTTTTTTGAGAATCATGAAGGCTACTCTTTCAGGATATTGATCATCCGCCAAGCAAGCAAAGGCAATTCCGTCTTTCTGAACAACAATGTAGCATCTAGCTTGAGCTTATGGTAGATGAATAGCTAATCTTTATCCAACTTTAGCCCGACTAATTCGAATGATATTTACTTGCTGGCAGTTCGAGCTCCGAAGGTCACTGTTTCCTTGTAAAATGGTCGTTGGTACCAACTAACAAAGCTGAGATCGTAAGCTGAAGACAGGAAAAATGAGCTTTCTTCTGCCCATTTTAACACGTGAAGCGAAATCAGTCTCATTCCTTTTGTATTTTGTTATTATTATACTTGATGAAAGAATAAAAATCAACATTTCTTAGTCTAATTCGAACTATCCAGATGAATCGGTGTAACTTCAGTACCCTTCTAGCCTTCTCCCTTCGCTTAACTGACGTTGTTTGCAGACTCTTAGTTTCTCTATGCTTGGAGATCATCAAGAGTCACTCTTTAATCGCCTTTTAAGGTGAAATGGGACATGGGATATTTTTCCTTATTTGAATTTTAATATGCTATCAAATCTCCATAAATCCATTTGGCCTTAAAAGTCTCGAAAGTTTGTTCTATTTCGTTGCTAAATATTATCAAGGTTACAATTTGTAGAAGGTCATTTCCGTGTTAAGGCTTTATTCAACAACGATAGTTTCCCTCACTGTGTCTTAGGTATAGTCATAGGGCTTATTTTCAAGTATAGCTAAAGTCTTTACCACCTTTTTCTGATGGAAAGCAAGAGCTGACCCAAGTTTCGGTATAGGCAATCTGTGAAGTCTGTGTCTGGTTCTTGCAAAACTATTGGTCCTTTATCCTTTACAGAATCCAGAACTGGTATAATTTTTTTCGATCAAAAAATTGAACAAACCTTTGCTTTATTGAACTTTTCTTCTGAAAACTGAATTAGCCCCTGCAATTTTCAAAAACCAGAGCCAAACAAATTCCATATTGTAGTCGATTAAAATACTATTAGCATTGGTGGCATTGAATACCTTGACAAAAATGGTAACTGCGTGTTGGTTTCTAGCATCTCTGGCTTCATCGTCAATTTAGAGGATTTGTTTCAAGATGAAGAAATATCGCCTTGTGGCATCGCTTTTCTGCTGCACCAAGCTGTCTCTGATTGCAAATAGTATTTTGTTGGAAAAATCGTTCCCCAATTTTTTGATGAGCCAGCAGATGTATTGACTGATATAGTGCATTGTGGAGAGATTCTTGCATTATTAAAAGATTCGATTAATGTGAGCAGTTTAAACCTGATTAATAAGATTCCACTCAGCTTCGTGAAGGATATCTCCAAATCTTTTCAACAAATGTATCAACAAAGCCCATTTGTGATATCGTAATTATTATTTTGAAATGGAAATTTCAACTTTGTTCTTCTCAAAGGGAATTTCACTGCTTTTTTTAAGTTGTTATCTGACATCAGGTTTCAGTTGCCAAAACATGACACTGTCAATGATTCGGCCGATACATCTACCTTGATGAAGATATTATCCAACC
>Ga0100378_1002598_pt1 | contig 17842 bp, 25 predicted proteins | sample CryGeymeta201502_FD_81535 | JGI IMG/M metagenome (GOLD analysis project Ga0100378, IMG submission 81535) | Groundwater microbial communities from Crystal Geyser aquifers in Utah, USA - Crystal Geyser metaG 2015-02 | ecosystem: Environmental > Aquatic > Deep subsurface > Groundwater | place: USA...
ATTTAAAATGGGGATTGGGGATTGGGGATTGGGGATTGGGCCCAATCCCCAATCCCCAATCCCCAATCCCCAAAATTATATATAAATAAGTAATAAAATTAACTAATATAAATAACTACTATAGTAATATCGTAATATAAATTTTATTAATAGATTTTTCTTATAAATTCTTTCATTTCTCTTATTAATATAATTAATAAATAAATGGGTGTCAAACAAGAAGTACCAAAACCAAAAGAACCAGAGAAAACACAGAAAGAAATAATACGTGAGCAAAAAAGAAACATAGAAAAGAGTATTAGAAATATAGAAAGAGAAAAGACACATACAGAAAAAGAAGAAAAGAAAATGAAAGTTGAAATTAAAAAATTAGTAACAGAAGGAAAAATATCAGCAGCTAAAATGATGGCTAAGGACATTGTACGTCTTAAAAATCAAAGCAATAAATTAAATCAATTTATTGGAAATTTAAAACAAGTAGCCATGAAAGTAGGAAGTCTTGGGGCATTGAGCTCAGTCGGAGATGCCATGGAAGAAACAGCAAAAGCAATTTCTATGATTTCAGGTAAACTAGACGCTAATAAAATTCAACAACTTTCAAAAACGTTGTTAATGGAAGATGGAAAACTTGAAATGAAATCGGAAATGATGGCTGAAATTATGGATAATATGGGTGAAGGTGTGGAAGAAGCGAGTGATGAAATGTATGAACAAATATTACAAGAAGTTGGAGTAAAAGTTGCAGAATCAATGCCAGAAGTTAGTAACAATAAAAAAGAGGTCGTTGAAGAAAAAGGAGATAATTTAGATGATCTGTTGAAAGAATTGAATAAATAAACAATAAGTAAATAATTATTATGTAAATAATATAGTAATATTATATTTACAAAGAATAAATAAAATAAAATTATTGGAAATCAATAAATTAGGTATATTAATTATAGTCAATAAAAGTATTATTATTGTTGATATAATTCCTTTCTTTTAATAGCTAGCATTAGCATATATTTGAAGACTTATACTCAAACAAACTTATATTGCATACTTCTTTATTTTATTTATAAAATCCTTTAATAATAGATAATATTTAATAGTTAATAGAAAATTACTTAACAAAACGAAATAATTATAAAAATTAATGAAAACTTATATAAAAACTTATATAAAATTAATTAGATAATGATAACTATTATAACTATTCACTGCTCCTTACTCTTTAAAGACTCTAATACACTTCTTATATTATCAATCTCACTTATTATAGTAATGTGTTTACTAATCACATCTTCATCAGATGATATTCTTTCCTTAATATAAAATAATAAATTTCCTATTGTATTTTGGTCTTTCTTTAAGCTCTCAGCCTCAGTTGGGATTTCTTTCCTGGATTTAATCTCTTCGAATTGTCTAAATAAATACCTTAACTTAGTATTTAAATTATAAATATTGGAAGCGTTTGAAGCATTCATAGTTGAATTAGTATCATTGATATTGCCTATATTGCCATTATTGCCTATATTGCCATTTATTATATTTGAGGCAATTTTTTTACTTTCAGTTTCCATATCGTCCATATGTATTAGCTCGACTAATTCCTTAGGCATTTTAGCTTGTAATAATTCTAAATATTCTTGAATTAGGTATGTGTTATCGTCGAAAATAGATCTTTCGATGAGGATTTCGAAAGTTCGTAATATTTCTAGTTTGTCGTGGTTTGGGATGCTTATATTCGGAAAGTTCAATTTAGTAAGCACCTTTTTTATTTCATTAAAGAAAAGTGTATAATAATTGAGCCCCTTTCGCTTCGACTCTTGCATTATATGATTGGCCAAATAGAAATAGGCAAGTATTTTCTTAGGGTTTTTATATATGGTCTCAATCCAACACTCTAAAGCCTCATCAAACTTATTCTTCATCAGTGATATTTCTATAAACAGTTGAGAAGCCTCTTCAATAGACTTTTGATGGGTATCAAGCTTCTCTAATTTGTGAATAAGCTCTGTGTTGTTAAAAAAATTTCCATCTGGAGAATACATATTGTTTTCTTCTGAATCAATTGAGAAAAAAGCTAAACTATTAGGATTTTGCATCTTGGCTATAAAACTTTAATAAATAATTATAAAAATTCAATAACAATAATATTTAGATTACAGAAAGTGACCTAATTATAAGAATCATTGATTATAGATATAATTCAAATAAAATTTGAAAAATATTCAAATAAATATTAAGTTAATTGAATTAGTGTTATTGTAATATATTAATTAATTATTTGCTAATTTCCTATTTTGAATAAATATTAATAAATATTATATATAATTATTTATATGCAAAATATTATATATTTTATATTTAAATTTAATGAATACAGGCGCAAGTACTGCAAGTACTGGAATTTACAAAGAAATCTTTATTAACTTTGAACATAACCTCCACCATCATGAGGATGTTAATTTAAATAATTCATCTACTAATAAAATTAGTATGCCGTTTGATGCAAAACCGAAAGGATTTATATTTTCTAATAGTAAATATATTCTATTTGGGTAAGATTATTTTTATTTAACTTTACTTAACTTTTACTTAGCTTTTACTTAACTTTTACTAACTTTTACTTAACTTTTACTTATTACTTATTACTTATTTAGTACGATAGAATCTAATCATTTGTTTTTAACAATAAATCAAGGATCAACAGAAGTAGTAAATCAACTACAAAATGTGAATGAAAATATGTTTATTAAACGATATAATTTCAACTTTACTTACCCACTACTCGATAATATTTCTTGTGTTTCTTATGATAATAATGATAATATATTTTTAATTACTTGCTTTTTAGAAAAAGAACTAGTCTACCAAATAGAATTTTGTTCTCCTTTAAAACAGTCTGATAACTGCCCTTATGAAGTTCACTGTGGAAATTATTCTAAACTTATAAATAATAACTCTATTACAAATGTAGAATTTATTAATAAATCTGATGATAAAAAAAGACTATTATTTGCTATAGCTAGTATTACAGGAGAAATTAATCTATGCTTTTTGAAAAGAACAACAGGTAGAAATATTGTTTTTGAATCGGCTCAAATAATCAATCCAAATGGAAGTATGGGATTCACAAAATACATTGGATCTTTCTTCACTAAAGCGCCAACTATCACAATCAAATCTATGAAGTAAGTAAAATAACTAATAATTACTACTAACTAATACTAATAATTATTACTTATTACATAACATTCAATTTATTATATTCTAGATACATTGAGTCTAACCTCTTATGCTACATCACGAGCAACCATAACTTCTACATTCACGACATACTCAAAAACAAGAACATTTTTACTAAATGTTTAGTACGTAACCCTAATGCAGAAGCCAAAATATTAGATACAAAAATAGTTTACTACCCTTTTGAAGTCTCCAACGATGGCAAAATAACAACAAAAATATTCTCTTTTGGAATATACGTTGAATATGAAACTGTCTTTGCGCTTATTACATTCGATTTATACTTTACTAATATTGAATACAAATACGTTAAAAATAAATATAGTATATTTGACCTAGAAGAACTAAATATTAATCTTGGAGAAGAGATAGTATTTAAAAATAGCAGAGTAAGTAACTTAAGCGGAAGACTAATTGATATGAAGATAATGGATAAAAAATTTTGGCTTATAACGGAAAATAAAAATTTAGAATATGATATATCGGAATATGAATTTAATATATGGAATTTGTATTCGAGAATAGGACAACAAATAGAAACTAAGAATTATATGGATATAATAAATAATACTATTGCTAATAATATTAGAATAATTAATCATGTTAAAACAATAGAAGATACTAATACCCGTTGTGATTTCTTGAAAATAATTATAAGGAATTCGGATATCGTATCACAAGAGGCGTTAGTGGAGTATTTTGCACTTAAGGAGTCTTCGTTTAATTCGTCATCGTCAGATAAGTTGAATATAATTAATATTTATTCGTATATTGATAAGGTAAGATTAATTTAGAATTTTTATATTATTGGTCATTGTTATTAATTATTTAATTAATATTTAATAGATGTCAAACATAAAAGATATTGAAATTATTCTTGAAAGAGTATTCAACAAAATATTGAGAAATCAAATACATTCGTTGTCTTATATTAAAATTAATGAACTACAAGGACAATGTATGGTACGCAGTGAAGGGCTTTCCTTTATTAGATTAATAAACGGGCTAGAACAACAAGAAAATATTGTAACTCAACATGAATTTAATCTTCGTAAGACTGTCTTCGACTCAGCAAATCTAAAAAAATATTTAATTAACAATCCAGAGGCACTTAACACATTAAAAATAAAAGTTTCAACATATATTATGCATCAAACTAAAGAAAATGAAAATAACAATTTTTATATTATACTCGCTTTGTTACGAATCTATATGACAGATATGTATTTATATATTGAGGACTTTACTTATACTAGTGAATATTTTAAGAATCATCAGCATAATAGTAGTACATTTATCAAAGATCACTTCTATCACTATAGTAGTAACCATTTCAATCACAAGCTCAACTTCACCGACATCTTCCACCAAATCATTTTCGACCTTCTACTCAATCAACCTAACATTAATATAATGGTAAATAATTGGATTATAGAATACGATAACTATACTAGAAAATTAATGGAAATGCAAAAAGACTATAAAATGTCTTTAAACAGAGTAAACAATGTAGATATTACTATGAATAATGTAAACATAAACGAACAACGAAATAATACTATTTTCAATTCAAAATTTTGTAAGATAATGAATAAGATTTCTAGTAATATAATCAAATGTATTTATAAAATGAATAGAGATTTGCTTAGTTTTTGTAACTGGGTTCAAAACTTCTCTAAATATTATAAAGAAGACTTAGTTTTTGTTAGGAATTTAGAAAGAAATGGACTCGAAAAAGTTAAAGAAATATTTTATGATTCGTATGCTTCGTTTTTGTTATCTGATAAGAATATTCAGTTGAGTCTTTCGTCTGGCACCTATGCATCGTTTTTTATGTTTCAGAAGTTTTCGAAAGTAAATGAGTCAGATGTGAAGTTTTCGGAGTTGAAGATGATTGAAAATATTGGAGATAATGGATATGATTTTTTTAAAACACTCGAAAATGCTTCTATCGATTTTTCAGTAAGTAGTTTATGGGTAAGATTTTCAAATTTTGAACAACAAGGAGAAGACCTCAAACCATATTTTTATAAGATTGCTGATAAACTAATCAAAATAGTAAATAAAACTTATTAATATTTAATACAATTTAGAAAGAATTCCATCTACTTTCTCTCATGATCAAATTAAGAAACTGGAATAAACTAGAAAACATATGGTTAGATTTAATTTGTCAAGCAAATTTAGGAAATATAATTTTAGTTAAAACTTTAGTTAGCTCATTCTTTAATTTAGTTATCGAAATCGAAAAAAAACTATCGTTTGAAAAAAAAGATATCGCCGAAGAATTCTACCTATTCGAAACATACCTACAAGAGATGTACGGCATTAACAAAATCATCTCAAAAGAAGATAAAATCGAAATATTTTCTAAGCGTCTTCTCTACTTCAATTACTTAAAACAAATTATATCACCATTACTTAATCCAAATTACTTATTCGAATTTTATATAACATGTGATTTCTATGTAACTCCATCATTTACAAGTAATGAAACTTTAGGCTTTTCAACTGATAAGGAAACTATTATGTCTAAGTACTATCAAAATTTATTTGAAAACTGTCTTAAAGTTGATATGGATTACTCTTTTACTTTCTTGTCTATTATTACAAAATATGAAGTTAAATATAAATGCTTTGAAAATATTATTGACTATTTTATTAGTATTAATAAAATCAATCTTTTAAAGAGGTTTATAAATAATAGAAGAGATACATTGATAATATTAGAAATTATTAATAGTAGGTGTAGTATATATGAGAAAGATATGAATAAGTTGTTTGCGATGATAACGAGAATTAATATAATAAATGGAGAAGAGAATAAATCTTTAGGAAATCATAATCACAATTATTTTAGAATCTTATATAACTTTTATTATGAATGTAGTGATTTCTATAATGCTGGCAAGATATTGTTTTCTTACTCTAGATTAATTGATAATTTACTTAGAAGCGATGGTGTAATCACAAAAGTTAGTAGTTTAACATGCGTCTATGAAGAAATTACCGAAATTCTTAAACTATCTATAGATGCACTGAGTAAAGTTCAAAACTCATTAGATTTACATTATATCAAGCTTAACGAAAATGGTAATACAAAAACATTAAATCAAATACATAAATTATACTAAAATAACATAACTTATTTTATTTACATACTTTACTTACATTACTTACATTAATTAACTTTCTTAGAAATCGAATTCATAACAATCGACACAATGAAAACCAAACTAAAAATGACTTCACTTATAGTAGAGTTCTTATACTTCTTAAAGAAAAAAGAAGAATTAACTAAAATCGGTATATCAGACGAGGTCCTAAACTTAAAAGGTGATCAAAACTTCCTAGGATATATAATCTCACATAATGAAATTGATTTACTACTAAATAATGGATTTTTAGATTGTTTATGCGTCGATAAGCAAGAAGATAAGAATATTGCGAAATACCTAATTAAAAGGATTGTAAAAGTCATTAAAGGTTATACAGGTAACAATAACAATATAAAATATCTTAATATAATATAATATAAATAGTTAAAATAAATAACCAAACCTTGAGTGAATTACAAACACCTAATATGAATAACTTAAATAGACTACTTATTGAAAACGAGAATAAAAATTTAAAATTGTTAATTACTCATGTTTTAAGCTCAAGGAATTATGAGTTGAATGTTTATTTATATGAGTGTTGTATTAAGCAGAATATATTTATTAAGAGTAACCATGAGTTGGTATGTTATAACTTAATTTGATAATGAAATAATAATAATATTGATAATTATGTATTAATGTTTAGTTTTTGTACTTAATAAGAACAAATCCAGCAAGATTTTTAGACTTATTGACCAAATATAGATTGGTTGAAGATGCTGTAATTTGCATAGAGTCACTAATTAAAAATAGAGTTTCGGTACCTCTACTAGCAGTAGATAATGTAATTAACTTACCTATAAACAATATAAAATAATATAAACAATATGAACCTTTTAAACTATATAGATTTGCTCTATACTAATGACGATGCAAAAAGACAAAACAAACATTAAGGAACTTAATAGTGATGTTATTGACTTATATCTTAAGAAACTAAATATAATAAGGAATCCAGAGTTTTTAAGAAAGATAAATAGTCAAAATTAAAATAAATATTACTTACTACTTAATAATTACTATTTAATAATTAATTTATATTAAAATTAATAAAAGTAATTGAAATTGAAATTAATTATTAATAGTTACTAATTATTATTTATTTAATTTAATTAATATGTGACGTAATATAAATATATTATTGTAAGATAAAATGTCATCTGAATTAAGTTCAATATTTGATAAACATTTAAATTCATTAAATAGAGATACTAGATCTAAATTATTAAAGTTATTTAGAGATGATCCTTTATTTGTTCCTAAATTTGATGTATCACTAAGGGAAGAAAAAGTAATTGCTCAAGCAAGATTACAAAAAGTTTGTGATTTAAACGTCGTTTCAATTAGAGATTTTCTTACTAACCCAGAGAATATTTTCACAACTCATGAAATCGTACTTAATATTATTACTTAAACTAAAACTATAAGAAAGCCTATTAACAAACATAAACATTAAACTATTAATAATTTTAGCTTGGACTATGTGATGGATCACTTGCAACTAAATTTACTGTCCAATTTAATTTATTCGGGGGTTCAGTAGTAGGGCTGGGAACATTGCGTCATGAAGCAATGTACAATTTAATTGATTCTTTAAAACTATGTGGTTGCTTTTGCCTAACAGAAGTAGGATATGGAAATAACGCAGTTCAAATGGAAACTACAGCCACATTTAATGAAAAAACTCAAAAATTTACTATTAATTGCCCAACAGTAAATTCACAAAAGTTTTGGATAACAAACGGAGCTTATTATGCCCATGTAGCAATTGTATTTGCACAAACTATAGTAAAAGGAGTTAATGAAGGTATTTGTGCATTCTTAGTGAGAATAAGAGATGATAATTTAAAACAACTTCCAGGAATTGTAATTGACGATATGGGTAAAAAAATGAGTAGCAACGGAGTCGACAATGCTAGAATCATTATTAGAAACGTAGAAGTTGATAGAGAAGCCTTACTTAATAAACTTATTGATATCGATCAACATGGTAATGTTAAAACTGATATCAAGAACAAAAGACAAAGATTCTTAAAAACAGCTAATAGACTTCTTAGTGGAAGAGTTTGTATTAGTTCAATGATGGTTTCTTCAGCCAAAATTGCTTTATGTGTTGCAACTAAATATGCAAGTGTTAGACTTAGTAATGGAGTTAGTGGATTAAGTGATACTCCTATTGGAAATTTCCAACTATTTAATAATCAAATAATGCCTTTAATTTGCAAGACATATGTTTTCAATATGGGATTGATGTATATCAGAAGAATTTACTGTGATTATCTTTTAAACCCTGATAAATTTAGCCCAGATGACTTCGGAAATATTAATAGATTAGTATGTGTAATTAAACCATTGATTTGCTGGCACACATGTGAAGTTGGTAAGTTAACTACATAAACTTAATAATATATATATAATAATTTTATATTAATAATTTTATTAATAATATAATTTAGGTAATATCTGCAGAGAACGTTGTGGAGGCCAAGCATTTTTGAGTATTAACATTATTGAAATGGTTGTTGGTGGATCCCACGCAGGAATCACCGCCGAAGGCGACTCATCAGTCCTAATGCAAAAAGTAGCCAACGAATACGTTGCCGACTTCGCAAAAGGAATCGTTCAAGCTCCAGTAGGCAAATTCTCAAAAGAAGAACTCTTTAAAAAGGATTGCGTTTGCGATTTAGATTATCTCTTAAGCTTAATGAGATACAGGGAAAGTGAGTTACTTAACGAACTTACTAATAAAACAATTATTAAACCAGAAAAGAACCATATCTATCAAACATGGATGATGGAAGAGTCCGATTTAATCCAGGATTTAGCCTATATCTTCGGAGAAAGAATTTGCCTTGAGGAGTCAGTACTTAAAACAGGAAATCAAAAGTAATTAATAAAAATTATAACTATAATCCATTAACAATAACTATAATTAAACTTAAACTTATTATAATTTTAGTGAAATTATTGACAATATGCACTTAGTCTTTGCGGGAAAAAGTGTGTTGAAACACCTTGGTTGGTATTTATTTAACAATGTGTTAAGTTTATCTGCAGGCGGAAAATTACATAGACAGATTACTGATATTATTAAAAAGTTATCCCCTCATTCTTTAGCAATTTGTAAAGCATTTGGAGTTCCTGAACAGCAAATATCCGCTCCAATGTATACTGGTTATCAAGAATATTATAAGAGAGATTATACTCAAGGAGAGCATAATTTTAAACCAAAGTTTTAAAAGTTTACGACTTTACACATTGAAGTCTTTAGATTTATTGATTAAAAGCAATAAAGATATAAAGACATTAAGATATAATCATATTCTTAATAATACTTATGACAACTTTTTATTTAATATTTGATTTGTTTTTGTTTATTATAATATAGTTTAAATTCGAAATTATTAAGTAAGTTTAATAGGTAAATTAAGTAAATATTATGTAATTATACAGAAAAATTAAGTATTTAACATTAAAACTATATAAATTAAAATTATTATATATAATTATTTTAATATTATTTATATCTAATGTTCAAAACAATAAAATTGTTAAACAAGTCAAAGTTACCAAAATTCAATTCTCAAGCATTAATAATAACTAAAAATATGTTTGCATTAACAAACAACATTGTAAAATTATCCACAAAAAACTTTGCATATGAAAATAAAACTTCATTTTCTCACTTAGAAGAAAAAAGAAGAGATCGAGAACATTCAATTAATAATGTAATATTCCTTTTTTTATTAATATAGAAAACTGGAGGTAAATTCAACTTAAGAACAAACATGCAATTTTCTCAATCTTCTGAGTTAATTGAATTTGTCGAAAAAAACATAGGAGAAATGACCAAAGAGGACTTAAATGATGCTTTATACGTCGTATATAATAATTAAAATATAATAGTTAGCTATCAAAGGAGAGTTTTCATTTAATAATGGAAGAAATATGGAAGGATTGAATATCTTAGTAAAACATTTAATTGATAGTTATCCAACTGCAACTACAACTGAATTACTATATTCATATTTACCATTTTTATATTCATATGTTAAGACAGGAAAATTTAATAATATAGTACGAGATGATATTGTAAATAAATGTAAAGAGCACGTTGAAGCAAATCACCAAAAAATAAACTTTGCACAATTAATGAATGTCATTTCAATCTTAGGCAACTTACAGTCCAGATCAAACTTTTCACAGTATGTCGAAAACAGAGTGGACGAAATCGGAAAACTTTCATTTAACTTCTTATCCAAAATCCTTAAAAGAGGACTAAACACAGAAAATCACGGACTAAGGAAATTCTATGTTAATAGTTTAATTCCTGAATATGTCTTAGTAGCCGAAAATGAAAAAATCTCTGGACAAGCCAAGGCCTTGAGCGTTTGCTTAAAAACTATAGATAATCCTAAAATGAAAGAAGATAATTCGAGACTAAGCAAAGAGCTATCTAACTTTCTTAATAATATCTTAACTAAAATAGAGGAATTTGACTCAGTAACTATATTAAGTATGACAGAATTAATGCAACATTATCATGAAAATGATTCTAAAAAGTTCGCTTTTCTTAGAGAAATTAATGAAATGATTGTGTCAACACTTAAATCATCCCCTGAAAATGTTAAGTTTATTTTCTTGATCAAGTTCGTTGAGAACTTATACCAATTTAAAAAAGTATTAAATAAAGAAAGTTTAAGCCTATATTTCGACTACTTTTCAAATAATGAAGCATTGAAAAAATTAAGCCAAAATCAAGTTTTAATGTTATTTGACATAATGCGTTCAGAAAGATTTTATGATAATAAAGACGTTATTACTAAACTATGCGAACAAAATTTACTTGTTAACAATTTTAGACATTTGGGCGTTAATCGGGATCACTTAGAATCAACGAAAGCAGTAATTAAAGAGGTATTAGGTGAAGAATACTACAATAAATTTGCTGAGAAGTTATGTGGCGATGGCTATAATTTTTTTAAGTCATCACAAAGCATTAAAACTCTTTTAGAAGTTTGTACATTTATGAATATGATTGGTCCTAAGACAAAATCCTCTGAGGATTTAAAAGCGCTATTGATTGATTTAGCAAAGAAAGAGACAAGCTTAAAACAAATAAAAGTGATTGTCGAAGATTTTATTGTTAAACAAAAACTAATCGGAAATGCAACAAAAGATGTTTTCTTAGAAAACCTCATAAATCAAATTAAACTTGAAGATATCGAAGCAGAAAGAAGTGATATGAGATTTTTAATTAGTATTTGTGAACTCCATATTCCAAAATCTAATGAGGTATTAAGAAAAAAAGTAACAGACATCACAAACAAGTTATTTGAAAAAGAAAATAACATTGTTAACTTAGTACAAAATTTGAGCAGATATGTATTCGATAATAGATTTCTTACTAATTCCTCAGTAATAAGAATGCTTATCTATTTAAGAGAAGAAATAAACAAGCCTGAATTCACTGACCTTTCTGATAGTAGATTTACAAGAAGCCTATTTTTAATTTCAAATAATTTATTAAAAAGAAATGATAGTGATGTCTCAAGAGAAACGGTAGCTTCTTTAATAGCCGTTACTGAGCAAGCAGTTGAGAAGAACCCTAAACTATATTTTGAACTTAATTATTCATCTGCAATAGAAATTTTAAAGAATTTTAAGAGCCACAATATCAAATCAAACTTATTACTTAAGTCAATACACAATTTTTTACTAGAGACTTATACAGTTAATAAAGATAAATCACCATCTCAAGATGTTTATTTGGCACTTGGTGAGATAATTAATTCAAATGCTTTTACAAACCAACAAAAGAAAGACATTTACAATAAAATCATAATTAATGATGGTAATTAATAATATATAATTGAATAATACTTAATTATAATTATTTAGAAAACGCATTGAATTTATATAAAAAGGCTAAACACCATTCAATTAGAGTTGAATATTTGAGATTCTTAACAAGTACTAATAGGAGGCATTCTGACTTAGTCTCAAATGACTTACTAGCTCAGATTAAAGACGACATTATTATTCAATTTAATGAATCAGGGCAACAAGCTACTAAAGGGTCACATCTTGCAAGCTTAACTTTCTTCAGAGATAACATAGTGCAATTTCAAGAAAATTTTAAGCAGTACTCTGGGATGATAAAAGTACTTAAATCAATAAATAACCAATAATTAATATGAATATATATTATTTTCTAACTTTTAATTAGGATTTCTTTTCGAAAAATACATTTTTTCAAAACTTTAAATTCATTGAAGGTTTACCACAATCAACAAGGAATTCTTCATTAAGCAAAAGACTACATTCAGAATTTGCTTACTTATACGAAAAGGAAAATAACATCTCTACTTTATTATTTAAAAATATAATAAAACACTATACAAACTCTTACCATAAATCAACGAGCTTTTTCAATAAGATTATTTCTGATTATGAGAACCATTTTGACAAATTATACTTCTCTGATCATATAGTTATTGTTGAAACATTTTCTAAAGTTCATTTAAATCACGAAGAACTCGTTAAATCGGCAGTAAAAAAGATAGTTGGCAAAAGAAGCTTATCAAATAAGGAGGAATTATCACTTTTTAATAGCTTAGTCAATTTAGGATATACTAACCAAGAATGGAAAGACTTAATACTAACTCGAATAGTAAGTCAAAATAACTTTGGAAGTTTTATTTCAAGTAATAATACAGCAATTGAGTTAAAGATGGAGACATTACTTAATTTATACTCTTTAAAGTGGCCTGAGAACTATAATCAAATTGTAAGTATTATATTTAATGTTATTAATATAATGTTTTCTTACTAATTTTCTTATAATATAGATTGATGATATTGTTGAATCTCTTAATAAATCTAACTTTAAAACTAATTCTTATTTCAGTAGAATGAATAATATGGAATCAAGATTAGAATTAAGCGCAATTAAAAATTCATCCCTTTTCAGTAAATTTAGACCTGAACTTCAAACAACTGTAAATATAAGAAAACATTTACTAACTTAAATTAATTTATAGATTAAAGAAACACTTGCTACTGAAGAATCAAAAAATAAAAATTCAAATTTATTTAAACTAATAGAAGAATTTCTACAACAAATGCTTGTTCCTTCAGACTTAGAAGTAAATCCAAACGATATTCCATGTGATTTTTATGATAAATCTAGGTATATTATATATACTATTTATATTAAATTATTATAATTTTTATAATTTTTTATAATTTTTTATAATTTTTTAGTAAAACTGGAATATTAGTCTTATATAAATCTCAACTCAACTTTTCAGAAAATGAACCTAACTTCTACGGAAATCTTAGAATAGCAGAGTTAAAACCAAAAGTAGATAAAGTTGTTTTATTAAATGTATCCGAAATATTACCATTCTTAAATGAAAATGATCCAAGCTTATTTATTGCTAAACTAGAAGAATATGGTAATAAGTTTAAACCTATATCTAATTAGATAATTAATTCACGCTTAATTCTTATTTACTATATTTACTCATTAATCCGTTTAATCACTTTATCCATTTAGGTATTCCAAATGCTAACAAAGAAAAAAAATATAACTTCGAACAAATTTTAAAGCTAAGAGAGGCTAATCAGAAATATAGAAACCAAGAAAAGCATTAAAGATTATATATAATGTTATGAAACAATCTCGTCACTACAAACAAAAGAACATTGATACAACAAGAAGATAAATATTAATATAATCATAAATTTATTTATTTAATAATATTTCTATATTATTTCTATAATATTCATATAATATTTCTATAATGCATTTATATTACTATAATAATACTATATTACTTTTATTTTTTAGAATACTTTTATTAAATACTTTCGATTAATTAATTTTATCAGAATTACTATCACTACTTTCTGGCTTTAAATTTCTCATTACAAATATAAACATTATAAATGCTAATACTGATATTATTCCACCAATAACAAAATATTCCTCGGATTTATTTAGGCCTAATCCCAATATTTGGTTTTGATTTACACCTTTTGTATTAATTTGATGATTGACTTCAATAAAATTTTGTATATTCTCCTTATTAGCTTCTGCCTCTTTTACCTGTTTTATTATATCTAATTCTTCTTCGTTTAATTTTGGTTCTGGACCTATAATCTTTATAAAATTCATATTAATTTTGAGAAGAGGAAGGTATCTAGTATTAACTAATATAACATTTTCTGGATTTAGGATCTATATATAAATTATTTAATTTTTATGTTTTTAAAATATAATAAGTTAAATAGTAAAAATAAAAATAGTTAAAGTTTTTACATCGTTAACTTGTTCTTCAGACACTTCTTTATTGCAATTTACTAACATCATTGCATATATTTTATCGAATGTCTTTCCTTTGTCAAGTTTAGTTTCCTTCATTGCTTTAGTAACATCGTCATTTCCTTTTGCTAAACTGTTTCTGACAACAACTAAACATGCAAGTAATTTAGTTCTATTTACACTTTTTTCTAATAAATCATACTCCTATAATTAATGTAAGTAAGATAATTACTAATATTTGTATACTTATATTATATTATTATATCAGTATAAGTATATAATTAGTAATATTTATTACTTCTTGTAAATCTTTATCAAGAATTGGATAAGTTGAATTATAAACATAATCTGTTAGATTTGGAATTTTAAGTACTGGTTCAGGAATAATTACTTGGCCTTTAATTATGAATAAATAAGTTTGTTATGATGTTATGAATGATTATTTTATTTACATTTTATTAACACAAATATAATTGAAAAGCAAATTAATAGCATAATACTTTTATTTTTCATTTTGAATAATTATATAATAATTTTAGTAATTTTCTAAAATATGTAAAAGCATTTAGTAAAATAATATATTTTTATATATTTTACTTAATAACATTTATTAATCATTTTTATTATCATTTTTAATGAGGATTGAAAAATGTTATTTCTGTTCAGGTCCGATATATCCAGGTCACGGAATAGTTTTCGTAAGAAACGACTGCAAGGTAAACATAACATTACATAACAATATTTAAAATCTAAAAGATGTTTAGATTTTGCAGATCCAAATGCCACAAATCTTTCAAAGCCAAAAGAAATCCAAGAAGAGTCCGTTGGACTAAAGCCTATCGTAAGAGTCATGGAAAAGAATTAACCGTTGACCCCGTATTCGAATTTGAAAAATCCAAAGACACAGCAGTTAGATATAACAGAGATGTCTGGGTTGACACTGTACAAGCCATGGAGAAATTAGATAAGATTAGAACAGACCGTGAAGCAAGATTCTGGGATGAAAGAATGGCTAACGCAAAACATGACAAAGCTGAAATTATTAAAAAAGATTTAATTAAAAATCAAACTCTTATAGGAGATGCAGAGATGAGAGAGAAGGTCGAAAAATTAAAAGAAAAAAGAGAAGCCAAAAGACAAGAAAGAAAAAATAAAAGAGTTAACAATAAAGAAAAGAACTTAAATATTGGATTAAATAAAGATATAGAAATGAATGACGGAGAAGTAAATACAAATAAGAAACAACAAAAGAGCGTTAAAAAAGCGAAGAAGTCATATAGAAAGAAAATACAAAAAATGGTTATTGATAGAAGAAATAATAGAAATAAGATCGTTGAAGAAGAAGAGTAAATTTAATGTTGCTAATAATATTACTTGAATTAAAATTTGTATTAAAAATTACAATTAATAATTTATTAACTAATATATGTTATATATATTTTAAGTATATGTTTGATATAAGTTTACTATAACTTTTATTTATACTTTACTAAACTTTCTTAACTAGAAATTATATTAAACAAATGTTTTATTTAAGTCTAAGTCTTATTCTTATATTTATTTTAAAGAAATAAACTCAAGTTTATAGATTTAACTATTATTTATTTTATTTAATCATTTATCATTTATCATTTAATCTCTTGATACTGATCTGTCTCCACTAATGAAATTAATTAAAAAATATTACTTTTTTCTTTTTGGGGATTCGACTCTAACATCCTTCTTCCTTGGACTTCTACTTCTGCTTGAACTTGGGCTATGTCTTTTTTTATTACTTCTTCTTCTTGAATTTGATCTTGAATAACTTCTTGAGTTATCTCTACTTCTTGATCTTCTTGAAGTTCTTCTCCTTGGTGAATAAGATCTAAAATAATTAATAATTTAAAATTTTAGTTTAATAATTATAAAAAAAATTATAGTAAATTAAATGTAGTTACCTTCCTCTTTCCTTGCAGTCTCTTTGAATGTGACCTTTCTCACCACACTTATAACACTTACTATCTTCTCTGATATATTGGCCTCTGTTTATATTAGTTATATTAGTTAGTTTATAATTATTAAGTTATATTTATTAAGTTATATTAAGTTAATTTACCTTGGCTTAGTTGGTTCTCTACATTCATTTGCCCTAAAATATCATTAGTAAGAAAGCCAATATATGTAAATTAAGTTAAATAATGTTTGAAATTAGAAAAGTAACTGAGTTAAGTGAGTTTGGTACCGAGAAAAGTATTGTAATTTGTGTTGTTTAGATTTAAAGTGTGTTTAGTTCATTTAAGTGATCATAAAAAAAGTACTAAAATAACAAATAACCAGACGCGAAAAATCTCCTTAAAGTTCTCGAGAGAAAGTCCTCACAAACAACAAACCCAAACATAACCCATTAAAACATAACGAAACGAAACATAAGTGAATAATTGATTGAAGTGAATATTTACCAGTGACCAGTTTTTCCGCAATTGTGACAAATATCGTCTTCTTGAGGTCCTCTTTTTTTTACATAAGGTCTCCCGCCGTATGAGTCATCTCTTCTGTCTCCTCTATCTCTATATCTATCTCTGTCTCTGTCGTCTCTTTCTCGTCTTCTTCCCACTATATATGTTAACATTTTATTATTACTTGCGTGTTGAACGACTAATTTTTGTCCTTCGAATGACTTGTTATCCATGTGTTCGATGGCGTCTTCGGCATCTCTATAATCATCATATTCCTAAAATTAATATTAAGTGTACGATAAAAGCATAGCCATTTTTAAGAGATATACTCTTAATCGATCCATATTTTGCAAAATCATGTTCGAGATCTTTTTCTCTAACATTTTGTGGGAGTTTTGCAACGTATACCAATGGATTTCTATCTTTCGACATCTTTCTTTTTATATCTAATTAATTTTAAATAAATAATTTAAATTAAATAATAATATAATTATTAAGATTGTTTCTTTATTATTGGAAATAAAAATTGAATAAATATTTCAAATATTCGAATTTTATAATAATGTACTATGTATATTAAGTCTAATTGGGGATTGGGGATTGGGGATTGGGGATTGCCCAATCCCCAATCCCCAATCCCCAATCCCCAAAATTTAAAACAAATAAATATAAATTTCTTATTA
>Ga0100378_1002613_pt1 | contig 17795 bp, 14 predicted proteins | sample CryGeymeta201502_FD_81535 | JGI IMG/M metagenome (GOLD analysis project Ga0100378, IMG submission 81535) | Groundwater microbial communities from Crystal Geyser aquifers in Utah, USA - Crystal Geyser metaG 2015-02 | ecosystem: Environmental > Aquatic > Deep subsurface > Groundwater | place: USA...
AAATTATAAGCTTTGCTAAGAGAAAAACCTTAGTCTTTTGATGAAAATATGAAGTCGATCTAAAAATTGCTGGGCCGAAGCAAGGTGCTAGCCCATCTTTTATTAACAAGGGAAATGGGAGGAACAGAGCTAACCTGTGCTAATCGATACCTCTAAAGCCAGATTCCTAAATAAGCAGTTCAACGTATATTGTGATTCTAAACTTTTACTACTTCTAAATTCACTTTTAACTTTTAACTTTCTTTTTTTATGTATATGATGAATTTCCCACACCTTTTCCCTTTCAATACAATTTTCAATAACTATTTTCTGATGATGCATTCCTAATAATCAATGTTTTGAATCTTGAGCAATGAAGGTTTGTATTTTGAAAGTATTTAGTATCCGATCTCATTTGATATAACCGTTGCACAATTTACCAACGAAGAGGTTAATCAAACATCTAGCATCATTTATCTTATATTTATATTGTTTTCATCGACAACTATTATTTATATCTTTGTTTTCGATCAGATGGAAGATAAATTTCGAAAGGAGGTATCAGAGGAGTCTTCTGTTCATAATTCAAACCATTTTCAAACAAATCCCTTAGAGAGCTATAGTGTACATAACATGAGGCAATCTCTTTAATATTCGGAAACTCAAAAGTAGTTTCTGAAAAGCCAAGATAACCTTATTCTTAATAATATGAACTCAATCATCATTGGATCTAAACGTCAGCGAAAACATGATAAATTTGAACAAAATGAGTCAAGAAAGCCAACTCGTGAAGAGCAACACCCAACCAACAATAGTGTCAAAAAGCCGGGAGCCTTCAATAGAGTCACTAAAATTATTAAAATGGCAGACATGGCAAGGATTTTTCAATAAAAACTGAGTTGCAATAATACATAACGATCTCCGGTAAGCTTTGACCCTTTAGAAGGTAGCTAATCTTAAGAATCAAATCAATTATTCTGCAAAATTCAAAGGACAGTTCTGCCTAAAAATGTCGAATACATTCTGGGAGTGTTAAAAATAGTATTCGTTTTATTATACGTTTTCTGTGTTCCTCTTTCTTTAATATTTGATGAAGTTCATCAATCGTAAGTAATGATTAATATCAAAAGCTTTGCTATCTTCTTTTCTGTTTTAGATATTTTATAACTGTTAGAGTATACTGGGACAAGTCATCCTTCAACCTACAGTTCACCTGAAATCATTAAACAAAATGCAAACAAGCAAAAAAAGAATTTAGTGCTTCAACTATCAATAGTACTGACATCCTTGCTCTCGATAATACTGACAGAGTATGAAGTTAGATACTCCTCTTTCTTCTTTGTTCTTGCGGCTCTCAACATTCTCAGATATTCCCAAGAGGAAATTTCAAAATTCTAAAGCCATTTCTTTACTGCAACTCACAATGAAAAATATTGGGATATTGTCAAAGTAGTGGGCATAAACTTATTTATCGGCCATTTGCTGGCTTGCCTTCTCATATCAATAACACGAGGCAACTCTTCTTAAAACTGGATGACAGCAGCCGGAATAATTAAGGCTTCTTGGTACTAGCAGTATATATGGAGCTATTACTTTGGAACGACCATCATCTTAACCATTGGCTTTGGGGACATTCATGCTAGTAACAGCTTTGAAGCTTTCTGTTTAATTCCTATTTCCTTCATCGCAGTGGGATTTTTTGGATACAATATTAATTACATTGGAGACTTAATTAATAGTATTCGAGAGGACGAAGTATAAAAAAATCAAAAACTTAAGATTTTTGGATCTATCGCCAAGAAGACACAAGTCCCTGAGTAGATCAAAGCTTAAATAACAAACTATATCATCCAAGAATCGTAAATCAAAAAAGTTTCAAATTTTGCAGGATAAAAGAAGCTTATTAGATAACTCCCTGATTCAATTCGCTCATCTTTTCTTCAATAAACAAATAAACAGCTTTTTAATAATCTCTTAAAGCTAATTTGGCTATCTAAGAAAACTATTGGGGTTTTATCGGAAAGAATAGAAACCAAAATATGTCATCCTGAGTAAATAATTAAAAAAGCAACTTCATCTCCCAGCCTAATGATTTTACAGTCAGGCTAGGTAGGTTTTTCAGCCAGAGTCAAAGGTTTTGGCAAGCTAAATGGGGTTGTCCTCGAGCATATTACAAATAGTAACAAAAATCAATCGAAACTCATTTGTGTGGACGTTTTTACAAATCAACCAGTTAACTATGACATTAAATCTCTCTCGTATTCGATCGTTTATTATATGGATAAGCAAAATTTTGAAGATGTTGTCAGAACTAGTCAAGAAGACTTCTAAAACTATCGTTAACTTATGGACAAATATCGATTCAAGATGAATTAATTTGGGTTAACTCAATGTAAATTTTGCCCAAATAAAAAACATACATTGTTTGAATGCCCAAGGCTTCACTTCACTCCATTTCGAAATACTCTTCCTGCTCGATATTTGAGAAAGAAGCCTAACGAAAAGCAGGAGAGGAATAAATTTATCCGTGGGAAGAAAAAAATCTGTGTTGATTTTATTGAACCAACCAAAGTTTCTTTGAGTCAGAATTCAACTCCTGAGGACAATAAAAAATCTCAAGAATGTAGCTTGAAAGAAATGAGAAGAATCCAGACAAATAATCTCGATGTTCTATCTTCTCAGTTTAGGAGAACAAAAAAACCTAGTTCAAGGGCTAGCCATCTTCAAACTATGGAAGTTGTTAATCAATTAAGGGAGGAAATAAACAAGCTAAAGCAAGAAACTGCCAGTCGTGAATTTGAATTTACTCTTTGGAACAATTCTGACACTGACTAAGCTCATAATTTTACCTACTATTTTTGTTCAAATAATCCTTGCAAGCTTGCTGAAAAAACATTCAAAAAGAATATTGAAAACTTAGCTAAATCACACAAGAAAAGGGTAGTTCGTACAAATACTGATATAGATTGGAGATAACGTACTTGATATGAGTAGTGCAATAGATTTTTATTTATTTTTCTTTTATATTCTTGATTAATTCTGCCAGATTTTTTACTTCATACTTTTTAATCAAGATGAAGGCAGAAGGAAAGTTTGTTAGTTTGTTTGTCAGGGAAGCTATGGGAGCCATCATCAACAAGGCTTTTGGAATCAAGTCAGACGTCTTGCTGCAAAATGGACCTAAAGGCTAATGTGAATACGTTTCTCCATCAGCCATGAAAGAGTTCAACATCCATCGCAACAAGAAAGAAGGACACACCTTCGGCACCAAATCTGTTGTTGAGTTTGCTAAGAAAATTGAATAAAATTTCTTTGAGAATGATGTCCTCAGCTCAGTTTCTGCCAACCAGAAAGGATTCCTTCAGATAAAACTCAAGGATAATTTCATTGAGGAGAGAGTGAACGAACTTATGAATGACATGAGTTACCCATAAACAAAAAAGCAAAAGATTGTGGTTGATTTCTCTTCACCTAATATCGCCAAATAAATGCATGTTGGTCATCTCAGAAGCACAATCATTGGTGAATCCGTTTGCAGAATTCTAGAATATATGGGACACGAAGTCGTTAGAACTAACCATGTAGGAGATTGGGGAACTCAATTCGGAATGTTGATTGCTTACATGAAGGAAGCCTTCCCCGACTGGTAAACTAAGCAACCTGATATTAAAGATCTCGACTCATATTACAAACAGGCCAGACACAGATTCGATACCGATCCTGAATTCAAAAAGCTCTCTCAAGAGACCGTTGTTCGTCTTCAGGCCTATGATGAGGACTGTATCAAAGTCTGGAAGATGATCTGTTCCATATCAAGAGAATATTTCTAAATCGTCTATAAGAGACTCAACATTACAATAAATTAGTACGGAGAAAGCTTCTATAACAAACTCATTCCTGATGCTGTGAAGGAGTGTGAAGAAAAAGGTCTTGTCAAAGAAGATTCAACTGTCACCAAGAAGGGAGTTAAAAAGGAAGATGAGAAAAAATAAGGCAAGTAAGGCAAAAAAGAGAAAAAGCCGGAAGTCAAGAAGTAAAAAGAAGAGGAAGAGGAGGAACAATTCGATGAGGCTCCTGAGAACGAAGGAAGAAAAGCTAAGTGCATCTTCATTGAGAAGTACCCCATTCCTTTGATTGTTGTCAAATCTGACGGAGGATTCAACTATGACAGCACAGATTTGGCAGCTATCAGATACAGATTGCAGACCATCAAATCCGATAGAGTTATCTACATCACCGACTTGGGGCAAAGAGAGCACTTTGAAATGATCATTGCTGCTGCGAAAAAGGTGGGATGGCTCACCACCCAAAGATGTGAACACATGGGATTCGGAGTTATTCTTGGCGAAGACGGAAAGAAATTCAAAACAAGATCCGGTGTATCTGTTAGATTGCTTGACTTGCTCAATGAAGCTAAAGATAAAGCTCTGAATCAGCTAAAAAGCAGATAAAAATCAAAAGACAAAGACGAGGAAGGAGAAGGAGAAAAAGAAGCTACCTATACTACCCTGAAGCCAGAAGAGTACGAAGACGCTGCTGAGAAGTTGGGTATGGCTTCAATCAAATACTTCGATTTGAAGCAAAATAGAACCTCAGATTACATCTTCTCCTTTGATAAGATGCTTGATCCGAAGGGAAACACTGCTATCTACCTTATCTATGCCTACGTGAGAATGTGCTCTATCATCAGAAAATCAGGCCTTTCATCAGCTGAGATTCACTAACTTGCTAAGAAAAAGCCCTTCAGAATTACTCATCCAGACGAAAGAAACTTAGCAGCCATGTTGATTAAGTTCTATGATGTACTAGCTGATTCAGCTTAAGAACTCGCTGTCAACAAGATAACCGACTTCATCTACGAAATATGCGTGAAAGTTCAAGAAAACTACAAAAAATACAGAATTGTCGGAGATGAGAACATGGAATCAAGAATCATTCTTTGTGAGGCCATTCGCAAAGTTCTTGAGAAATCCTTCTATTTTGTCGGAATCATTCCCATTGACAAAATCTGATAGTCCCTCATTAGATCTACTATTTCCTCCTTCTATTCACCAACCAAAGAAAGAGAGTAAATTTAATTCTATATAATTAATGGAGTAGTCAAACGAAGGGGGAGGGTTTTCTTTCGGAGAGGTCGCAGACACGGAATATGTATCTTATTAGATTCTGGACACCGAAACTAAACTTCCCTATCACCCTTTTCAGTTTGATCTGACCCTAACTGTCTTCAAAAGCAAACCTAATTATGAATAGCCTGGAACTACATTTGCTCTTTCAAGGTAAAAGACGGTTGTTTTCGGCAGAAAAAAGAAAAACCAACCATAATGGACTGAAAGCACCTCGATCCCTAACTATCTGAATGCTGAAATCATCAGTGGAAAGCATTTCAGCATCAGCGAACAATATGCAATCAAAGATTTACACAGCAAAAATGGGACCTATCTCTGGGTGGATAGAGATCATCCTAAAAAATTAGAAGTTAACGATTGCTATCTTGTTGCTAAGCAGCCTCTTGTCATGGTCAAAATTATCCATCTCCCGAAACCCTGTATATAAATGACATATCAGGGCTAGATCATCAAAATAGGCGAGCATAAGAAGGTATTTTTGATTGGAAGCCATGAAAAATGTGATATGGTGGTACCATCTCTTTACCACTTCGAGATATGCATCAACATGACATCATTTACCATTTTTACACATCTAGATGAGGAGGATGCCTTTTCTGACCACGGGTTGTGGTATAAAATTCGACCAGAGAAGAAATAAGATATCATATTAGAGCATGGAAATTTAATAATGGCTGATCCCTACATATTTAGAGTTGAGTCATGATATTTATCAGTATAGGCAAACAATAACATCATCCGAACAATCTTGATAAAAAGCCTTTCTTCTTGCCAGGGTTGATCTTTTCTTACATCTGCTTTGCTGACTTCTTATAGTCCTCTTGCTCGCTTAACTCAAAGGCCCTGTTATAGTTTTTATATGCCTCCTCAAAATTTCCCAGCTCCTTGAAGGAGTCAGCAAGCCATCCGTAGGATATTGTCTGCTTTTTGTCCAACTCGACAGCTTGCTCAAAGCATTCCTTTGCCTTTTCATACTGGCCCAACCGGAAGTATGCCGCTCCTTTGTTGTGATAATTTATCGAGTGTTTAGGCTCAATACTGATAGCTTTATTGTGGCCCTCGATTGCCTTTTCATATTGTTTCAGCTTGTAGTAAGCAGCTCCTAAGTTACGATGGTAGGCTGCCACCTTCGGGTCGATCTCGATGGCCTTGTTAGTCAGTCTTGCTTTTTACTCGAAATCACCAAGTTTACCTACTGCTTTTCCTTTCAAGTTAAAGAAATCACTGGCCTAACGATCTCCAGCAAGCTCTAGACCTTTATCACAGGATTCAGCCAGCTCCTTCCATTTTTTGAGGTGAAGATAAGCATTTGCCTGAATGAGATATCTTTCCTTGGTGCTTGGCATGCTGAGAGCAAGATCAAGGAGTTCCTTGTACTGCTTCTTACCTTTGAAGGCTTTTATTTTTTGAGCAGTTTCTTGATTGGTCTGAAGAGTGAGGGGTCTGCCATCCTCAAAGTCGTCAAGTTCAACCTCCATCAAAATTAATTATCTAAACCAATTCTGGATTTGATATATAAACAAATGAATATCAAAAATGTTATACTTACTGACCATTATCTCCTATCCTGGTAAGAGACCCTCTAAGTTTCTTTAATTTTGGTAACTGAAATAATTCTTCCACTTTTATCCTCATGCTCTTTGGCAGTTACTCTGGGTTTTATTCATTCGACTCCTTGGTCTTCTTGTTCAGAGACTTGTTCAGGAAACTTCTGTAATGCTCAGGCATAAAGTTAGATGAATTGTAAACCTCAAGGGCACCCTTTGATGTTCTTCTGTCGTTATATTTGCTTATATTGGATCTTATTTCTCGGTTATGCCTGAACTGCCTATTCCAGTTGTCTATCGTCCCGACTGAAGGTTTTGCATTTAGAACTTTGTATGCTATCCGTTCATTACCTTCGTCAATGTTTTAGTCTGTTCGTCTTTGCTAAATGGTGAAATGACTCTTGGGGACAAAGGCATTGTTGTACCTGGTATAGCCTTGCTTTTCCACCTCATATCGAGGCCCGGTCATGATTTAGCTTATGCGATTGATCAAGCCCTCATTTTAGCGTTCCATCTAGTACCTTTTGAAATATGGAATACGCTCTGAACCGTCATGGTAACTAAGAGGTGAGGAGTGTCGACGTGTCTTGACTGCCGGCTGAGCCTTTTGAAGGTTGTCATAGTGCCTTGCTTTGTTTTGAAAGTAGAGGAACTCTTCAGTTTTTTTGATATTCATGAAATAAATTTAAATCAGAGTGATAGTCAAATCGTTTTTCTTTTTATTACTATTCTGATTCCGAGGTTAGAGATTGTAAAGAAAAACATATGACTTCGATTTTATAATAATGGAGAACAGTTTAAAAAAATTCGTAGAATAGTTCATTCAAAAGAAACAGATCCAGGATTTTCCACATCTCTATATTGTCGGTACTTTATCTTTGATCCAGATAAGCAAACAGGACCCTACTGGACTATTCAGCAAGCCATCGACGCTGCCCTTCCTAACTCCCTAATCAAAATAACCTAAGGTTTCTATGAAGAAAACCTTGTCATCAAGTATATTTTGGTTGATAAAGCAAGCCATTAAGATTGTAACCCAAGAAGGAAGGAGAGGACGCTTCTAAGATCGGAGTAGTGCTTTTGGCAAGCTAGGGAATAGCAGTTCATATTAAATTGGAGGAAGCAGACGATTAATGCACCATTTCAGGCATGAAGTTTTCTCACAGTGGTAACTCTGCTAACAATCTCAAAAAAGAGTTGTTGGAGCATGAGCACATTCTCAATATTTTTGAGCATCACGACAATATTGAACAGCTAGAGAACGAGTTTGTGAATAGGATGTCTCCCACCAAGATGGAAAGCATTATCGTGCTCATCGAAAGAGGAAAATTCAATGCCAGCAACTGCATCTTCAGTTTGAGCTATCTTGTTAAATCCTGTACTAGTACGATTCCAGCTATCTGGGCAGAAAAAGACTCCACTCTTAATCTCATCAACTCCGAAGTCAAAGGACATGAGGTCAAAAATACAATTGGAATCGTCTGTCGACTGAGCAATCTTAATATAGAAAATTCTATTGTTAGCAACCATAAGGAAGGAGGAATTCTGTTGTGGGGAGTCAGCGGCAACAACAGTCGAGTCATCAAAAATTACATAGAGGATAATTCTGTGGGTCTTCATCTGGTGGGTGAGGAATTCAAGCTCAAAGTCATCAGCAATAGCTTAAATAGAAATTTGGTGGGCATTAAGGTAGGTCTGGCTTGTGAACCTTAAATTTCCCGCAATATGATTTCTGAGAACAACGAGGGAATATAGATAAATAGTGCTTTTCCTTTGATAAATTTAAACAAGATTGAGAACAACAAAAACAATGGTATTATTTGCCGTTCCTACAAAAAATTTATATGCAAGGCTGAAATAAAGAGAAATGTGAGTATTGTGGGCAACAAAGGCAATGGGATTCTCATCTAAGGCGAAAACAACAAAACAGTGGTGAGTAACAATCACTTGATAGCCTTCAATGGCTAGTCAGGCATCAGAATAGAGAAAGAAGCATATCCAGTCGTAAGTGGTAATAAAATATACAAAAATTACAAATAGGGCATTTTAGCAGTTTAACATAGTAGTGCTCTCATCTAAAAGAACGAAATATCCCACAACATATAGTGCAATTTAGCCATTGGGGGAAAATACTCTCATCATTCCTCAATTATCGATAATGTCATATCTTAAAGTCCAGGGATAGGTCTTTATCTCATTAGAGCCGGACGCATGAAGATCCTGAGAAATGACGTCAGTAAAAATCAAGATGGAATCATAGCTTTGGGAAGCTAGTCTCTTATTCACAGAAACCACATTTTCGACAACAAAAACAACGGAGTTGTCTTAGAGCACCACTCTCGTCCATAATTCGTCTAAAACTTTGTAACTAGAAATAATGGAGTGGGCTTGCTTTTGCGCCACAACAGTGGGGACAAAAATTCAGCTGTTCACTCAAATGTTATTGTGGGCAATTAGATTGATGTGGGAGTCCAATAATTCGATAAGGATGTGATAACCAAACTGCAATACGGGAACACCATTGAAAAGGATATATACTACCCCTAAGGATTGACCTGTAATGTTATGTGAATTTATCCTCAAAAAATAATATCTTATTTTTTATGTTGCCAAATCGTTGCCAGCTGGTTAGATAGACATGCGCTTGGGTTTACTCGCAAGCATAGCATGTCAAAATCAATAAAGACAAACTCTTCTAACTTGCTGATAAATACTCTGCATTCAAAGACTTCAACGAGGATAAATTTCACGAAACCAGCTAATAAGCTTAAAGGGCTCTCCTGCAACTGTTCATGCTTGACTTCATGAACTTCTGCTTCTGGCCCATGCCCAACTTTGAGTATGAGCAACTTGCTAGTAATATTCAGAAAGCAGTCAAGGAAGGAATCGATCTTACTCAACTCGAAGAACTTACTTAATAAACTTTAGTTAGTCAAGTCTTTGGTGGTCTGAAGGTATCTCAGTCGGAAGAAAGAGTAAGAATTTTGAGAGAGCTAGCTTGCACTGTTACACACCGGTTCGGTGGATCTTTTGTCAAAATCATTGAAAGTGCCAACAAATCAGCTGTGGCCTTGCTCAACATTTTGACTTAAAATTTCAGAAACTTCCAAGATCATATGATCTACAAGGGCTGCCAAGTACACTTCTACAAAAGGGCTCAAATTTTGATTGGAGACATTTATGGGCGATACAAAGGTACAGGCTTGGGGGAATTCAAGGATATCCAATAACTGACGATGTACCCTGACTATCGAGTTCCACAAGTCTTGCAGGCGGATGGAGTATTCGAATACAGTGAGGCTTTATGGAACAAGATCAAAAACAAAGAATAAATAACAGACAGATATTAATAAGCCTAAATCAGAGCAAGCTCAGTTGTCGCAGTATAGTGGATTAAGGAGTATCTTCAAAAAAATGGAAGAAAAGTAATTTCCATCGAGCTTGATTGGTTCTTGTGGCAAAGAGGAGAAAAAAATCTTGCAAACTTACCCCCGCATCATCGCTGCCTAACAATCTACTATTGATTTGCATGTCTTTTGCAACTAAATGAAAATAATGAGACTTTTGAAATATTTATAAAAATGGCTTGAGCACTATCGAGTCGCCCTTTGTGAAAAATCATCAATTAAATGAATTAGACATCTGAAGCCGAAGTTAAAGAGTAATACAATTATTCTCAAACGCAGGAAGTCGAAGAAGGGCCCAACAATCTTCCAACATTAGCTGTTGAACAATCAGTGTATCAAAGCAACTCTGAAGAGTCGGTAGTAAAAGAAGAGTTTGTTATGGCTCCATCCAACAAAAAGAGGAAAAAGCCAAGAATGATTTCATATGAAACATTGTCTCAAAGTCAGGCTGAATAAGGACTATCCAACAAGCTTGAACAAAGTCAAGTTTAACTATCTTAAAGAGTCTCTGAAATAGAGCCAGAAAGACCAAGACCAAAGAGAAAACCAAAATTGAAACCAACAGACCCTCAATAGTAAGATCTCATAGCTATTTTGATGTTCATCAAGAAAAAACTACCACACAGGGCTCTAGACTAGTGCATTAAAAAATTGTATGAAGTGATCAAGCAAAGATAGAATAGACAAGGAGACAATAGCCTAGCTACTAGTGCTATTGCAGCCAATAGCATCGTTCAAGAACCAACAATGCCTCAAAACACAGAAAAAGATAGCACCGAGGCTATGATTGCTTAGAACAACACTTAAATGAATATCTCCGAGCCCTAGATTCATGAATCTACAAGCAAGGTTTTTTAAAACCACTCAACCACATTCGATAGGGCTTTGTTTCCAGGTCGAAAAGTATCGGTTTATCACTAGATAGCGGCCAATATAGCAGCAGTTTCGAACTAAGTCTACCTAAAAAACAAAGAGAGCGTTCTGGCAGCTATTGAAATGCTCCAAAATAATATTGACAAGCTTCCAATCGTGAGCAAGCCGAGAGCTGAATCTGTGGGAAATGTTGAGCTGAAAAATGAACCTTCTCAGCTGAACCAGACAACATCTCAAGAAGCTTACTTTAAGTTTAATGAAAGCTAAACAAGGAAAAAATCGATCAATCCAACTGAGATGGAAAAATATGAAGCAAGGAGAAAAATTGCATAAACATTCATCAAAAGAGGATTTGGAGTCACAAGTAAAATCGATTCATAATTACCACCATTAAATCTGGATTTTGGAAGACCCAAGTATAAGATCTATTTAGAGGGAATTATGATCTCGACCCTCAGAAAATTAGAATCGTTTTTGGCTTGCTAACTCTAAATTGTCATTAAATTTCTCGACATGGGTCAAACGAGAAGGGTAGCAGTTCTTCTCGTAAATAGCAGAGTGCATCTCGATCCCAATTAATACGAGACTTTTTTGAAATTTATGAGAATAGCCTTTGGGATTGGGGATGTGATGGTGAGCAGAAGTGAAGCAATAAATCTTTATGTCGCTGCGATGAGACTCTTGTATGGGAAAAATATCACAATGTAGGCTTTGGAGAGAATGGGAGCAATTGAGAATCGTAGAAACTTGGAAGCCAAACTAGCATAGCTCAAAAAATACGCACAATCAGAGAAAAAGAAACTGAGCACTAAGCAGACTGGGAAATATCAGTCGGGCAATGTCGTTCCATCAACTCTGAAAGAGCATAACCCCACAGAACCTGAAAACGAACTATTCGAATAGCTCAACGAAGAAGATTTATATATAGGAAGTGAGGGTTAAGATAAAAATGATTGATGATATATCGAAACGAATAATCATCTTATTCTTAGCACATATTTATCTGTGGTGTTGAAAGGACAGTGAAAGGCTTGAGTATGTTTAATTATAAATACAAAGTGAATCTTTAGCGGCCTCCAATACAATGAAGACTTGCCACATTTGCGAATTAATAGTCAAAACTTCAAGGTCCAAGACTTGCAACACATGCAAACGAACTCATTGCTATCCCTGTATAATCAGATGTTATCCTGATAAAAGTGAACAACTTCTCCCCAAAAATTAAGCAGATGCTATGGAGCATGCGACTATTTAACACTGCTTTTGTTGTTTGAAAGAGTGTAAATGCCTTAAATGTAACACGAAGGAGGCAGTTGTTGTCACTTTAAGCACTACAGTTGGCAATCAATAGCAACATAAAATCAGCATTAATGTTAGTTAGGAAGAACTTATCCCCTAAAATGGGCTGTTCAAGGGAAAAAGAATAGCAGAGTTGCCAAACTTCATGCAAAGAATCTACAAAAAAAAGAAGATTCTCTATTCAAAGCATCTCATGTCTGCTCCCAGCAACAATAACCTGCCTTAAGAGCCAGCCCCTAGAAAAGAAAAAACATTCAGATAGGGAATGTCAGAGCATCGAGATGGAAATGGGGAGTCAGTCGAAAACAGTGGTATCAACTAACATTAGCATGTATCAGTCTCCAGAGAAAACCAGATGTAAATAGAGAATGACAACTAAAACGAAGGCGATGAGCATCAGTCATCTGGAAATAGTTCAAGACAAGCTCCTCAGAATGAAAGCAGCTCAGACGAGAATGAAAATGAGCCAGTCGAATCGATTGCTAACGAATATGATGAAAACTAACAACTGGAAGTAGAGGATGGGAACAATTAGTCTGGAAACCAAGTTTAGATCTAAGATGAAAGCCACTCTCTTCCCAATGATTTGAATGTTGTCCACCAAAGACAGCCAGAACAACAAGGCCCAAATGCAGTGATGTCTGAGCCAAATGGTTCAGTTAATCAAGACATCGAGCCGATGGACCAGGAGTGATTGTCCTTTGTGTTGAATGTGGGTCATGATAGAGGGTAGGATTATCGATGTTTCAAGGGGAAGTGAATCATTTGACCTGGCCGCCAACTTGCTCGATCACCACATCGATCTCGTCACCGTTCTCCATGTTGAGGTCCTTGGGGGTGGTGTGTTCATGGAGTCTCTCGCCGTCGAAGAGGAATCTCACATTGTTCACGTTCAGCTGTATTTGCACACTTTTACGCTTTGTCTCTGGCAGTAGGCATACATCAGCTTCTTCAGCTGGGTAGTGCTCTTGATCTTGAAGAAGACCTCCTCGCCGTCCTGTGTATAGAATTGCTTACCTGGCTCTTCACCTTGAGGTTGAGTTGCTCGTTGTTGGTAGCTTCAGCCATGTTGCTTCAAAAAAATGTATATAAGATTAACTAGTCTGTCAAGCAAATAGCGCTCTAATTTCATTTTTCTAAGTAGCTACATCTTTGTAATTCCGACGACCAACAACTATTTTTTAACGAATTAAGTCTGAAAGAGTCATTAATATGCTTGTCTGGTGAGTTTTCTGATAGTCCAGCATTTATCACATATCTTGCATATTTATACTATAAAATTATAGATGATTGAGTAGGCAAATTGCTCTGAGCCTCAAGAAAAAATTCTAACATCCCTACACCGTAAATATTCGGAAGGAATCAACCTCCTTAAGCAAACGAAGTTTGATGAGGGAACCACCTCACTCTTAGAAATACTTCAACACCCTTATATCCATGATGCAGATCTTGACAACCTTAAATTTTCCATCTATATGTCTTTGGCCTAAGTTCAAGAAGCACAAGTAGAATTAAAAGCAGCCCTTGGGTTCTATTGGCAGGCACTGCAAATACTATAGAAAAGAATGGAAGTCTCCATGAAAGGCGAGGCCAATTCTAAAGTTCAGTAAGAAAGACCTGAATAAGAGTTTACTCTGCTTTTAAAGATGGTCCTCATTGCTGAAGGTTTGCATTTATCCGATGAGCTTGTCTATTTGTTGAAAAAGGCAATAAAACTTAGTCCGTCTATTTGGCGCTAAAAATTACTTTTGAAGCTCAAGGATCTCTATGAAAGAGAGAAAAAAGTAGATCTTATAAAAGACCTTGATGATTTAATGAGCAACAAAGATAAAATCGATCAATTATTAGCTGAAAAATCGACTTACTTAAGCAGAAGACACAGTAATGAACATAACAAGTTACTGGAGGAGCTGAAGAAATCAGATGAAGAAAGAAAAACTATAGCAAAGATAACGATGTTTTTGAACTTAAATAACAAAGATTAAATTTTTCTCAAATATAGTTGCTGGTAAACTCTCCTCACGATTACATTTGTATTATTGAAATGTCAAAGTAACCGAGGTTTCAACAAGAAAAAATACTTTCATAGAAAATTTGATGACAATAACAAGGATTGGTGCAGATTTTTGAAATAATTTGATGTTCATACCACCAAGGTATAATTTGTTTTCTCAGAAAAAAGTGAATAAAATGAAAAAATAATTGCTGAAGGGGAAGAAGATCCTGATTGGGGAAAAATGATTAGTGATGCTGCTCATTAGTTACTCAAATATCGTTATTTGAAGAAGAAGACAAAGAAACAATTTAATCCATTAGAATAGCTTACTCGTCTTCCATCAGTGAGCAGTAAAGATCCCAAAAAAGCCATTGCTGCTCAGACTAAGTCTATATTTACCTCACTGCATGAATATTACAAAGAACAGTTTGCAAAATATCATTATGCAAAAGAAAGCCTTAATAATTTGAAAATTTTTGGAGAATAATATTTCAACAATATTCTTGGAGATATCATGAAAGAAGAAATTCCAAAGACGAAGGAGGAGAATTAATAAGACTAGATATAAGCCTCTTATTCAGCAATGGAAGGACAGAGCTCTGACGAAAAAAACGTTTCAAAATAGAAGAAACCTCTAAAAGTTAAGAAAATGGAATTAATAGCATACCAGAAATAGCTGAGTTCATATATTCCCTTAATCTTGAGAGTTCCGTAAAATAACAAAGTTAGCTATTACAATATTATTTAAATGGTTGAAAAGCTGACGGAAGAGTTGATGGATGAGAGTTATCTGGCAGAACAAAAATAAATTATATTAAACTGCTTGCCGATACGACAAAGCCTTGAAAAGAATATTCTTAAAGTGCTTGAAAAAGGATAGGGTTTTTTCTCGGATAGAAAATAAACAAAATTCATGGAGCTTTTATTAGAAAAACTTGAGCATATTGTTGATAAGGAACCAAAATCGAAAAATTTCAAAGACCATCAATGCATCAAGAAGGAAAGGGTTTTATCCCTTATCAAAGAATTATTCTTACCTTCTACACTATAAATTCATAAAACATTATCTAGTGATCTGTAACTAGCTGACCTTAAAATACTATCTTTTCTGTGCCTATCATTCGTAAAAATAAATTCCCAATATTAAATGATTAATCCATCTGAAATAGCCTTTTACCGAGATCTATTCATTATTTTTAAAGAAAAATAGTAGAAAAAGGCTGACTCTTCATTAAATTTATCAGAAATCCATCGAAAAGCAGTCAACTACATTGACAAATAGATTGAAAAATATCAGAAAAAATCATTGACAAGATCGAGCATTATGAACATACAGAGTGAGAAGGAAGAAAAAAATAGTGTAGATGAGATATATAAAAAAGATACTGAGATATTAGCAGTTCTACCTTTGCTAAGAGTTTTCAATTGTCACCCTGAGCAAATAAAAAGTAAGTCAGTTTAGATGATTGATGAGATGACTGGAGAAAAATATCTCTTAGCTTTCGTCAAAATATGTGAGCTATTCTTTAAAAAGATAGAGCTTTAATCAGCAAAATAGTTCAACTGTCGCCTTTTAGCTTTGTTATGTGATATTATCAATCTAAAACAAGTTATTCAAGAGCTTTACAACAAATTCTCTGACTCGTCAACCTTTAAAGGAGATTCATACATCAACAAGGAACTTCTCTATAAAAGTTTGCTTTATCTTATAAGAATCTACTTGTTGAACCTTCCTGAGGATAATGACTGTTCCATCAAAATAGCTTTCCTGATATTCAATGTTCTCACAAAGAGTTAACCATAAGGAGCCAAATACATCATCATTCCGAAGTGTATCTGCATGTTTGATGATCTGGTGAAATATAAAAAGAACAAAGCTGAATCTTTGCCTTCTGTTAATGTTAAGAAGCGATACTACCAACATCTTATTTTAAAGAACCTCGACTATATTTACAACAGTCCACTTTTCGTGATTGAAAAGGACTAAAAATAAAATAAGAAAAGCAAAAAGATGCATAAAAAATGTTCATAAGAATCATAAATGGTACCTTAAGCAGTGGAACGGGTCATTGCCGTCGAATAAAAATAAATTTCTGATATCAGAGAAAGGATATTTTTTGATATCTTGCATGATATTTATTTTTGCCAAGAGAAAGAAAAATAATTTACACCTCGCAAAATTGAAGAAGCTGTGGGCTATTTCATGTATCTCCTAAGAGCTTACTATGAAATGTTCTAAGAGAAGGTCATTTAACTGGAGAATGAAGCCCTCAAAGTATTCAAAAAATGCTATAAACTGTACATTGAAAAGAAAGACGAAGTCTATAAGCTATGCTGGAAATTTAAGGTTTTTGGGCAAACATTCAACGCTTTTATGAATGGAGACTAAACGATGATAGAAAAAGATGAATTCTTAGCGATTGTGAAAGGTTAAAAATCAATTTGTGAGTGTTGTGGATCTTTGAGGAAGACTCACTCATTTTATGTTTAAAGTATGTTCGTTATTGGCAAATTTTTTGAAACTCAATTTGATCAACCTGAACTTGCCCAATCTAAATAACAATGGCTTGAAGATATATAAAAAGATGCAAATTTTTACTTGGACTACTTACTGCTTAATTTGTAAAAGGAAGAAGCTTGGTAAAGCTTAATAAGAGTTAACTGCACTAAATCATTCTATTACTTTGATTCAATCCTGAACAAGCCATTCGAACTGTTTAAAAATAAATTTTACCTCACAAAGAAAATAATTCATTTTGTCAACTAAACTTTTCCGAACTTCAAGGAAACCATTAACAGGGCAATGGCCAATCTCTAGCTTCTGAACTTGTTGAAAATAAAAGAGAGATAATATTTGATGATTCAAAAATAAATTGAGCTGAATGGGTTAGTAACAAAAGAGAGCAAATAATTATAAAAAAAATACATCGAAGGCATGAAAAGAATACAGGTTGGAATGTCCAAACAGCCAACCAGTGACGTGAGAATTCGGTATATCAGATGGAGTGAAATCAAACTGAAATTGGTTTGGAATACGATGATCAAAGATACAAAAACAGACAAGCCCCAAGATACTCCTGTGGTGATAGAGCTTGATGAATAATCAAACAATTCCAAGATCATTCATAAACCTTCGAAAACTATCAACTAGCTCGTAGAGGTGATTGACGAGGCAAGGGGCCTTATCCAGGACATTACAACTTACTCTGGCAGTGACCATGTAGCCCATCTTTTATAAGATACTGTCGTGTAGATCTATGTTCTTTTGAGTCGAAATGTTGAATGGAAAATACAAAAAATGATTAGTGCTCTTTGTGAGTCGATAAAATGTTCTAATGGAGCCGAAAGATCAAAGAAAATGAGATAGGCTTAATTCTTCAGTAGTTAAGTTAAGTTTTTGATATAGTTATTTGGAAACGGATAATTTTTGACAAATAATCCTCGATACAAACTTCTTGAACCAAATCTCATAATAAATGAATAGGATGTTCAAAAAATACAAAGCACCTTCACTAATATCTTTACAAACCATGATAGAAAAACTCAAGTTAATCCTTTGATCGAA
>Ga0100378_1002617_pt1 | contig 17783 bp, 18 predicted proteins | sample CryGeymeta201502_FD_81535 | JGI IMG/M metagenome (GOLD analysis project Ga0100378, IMG submission 81535) | Groundwater microbial communities from Crystal Geyser aquifers in Utah, USA - Crystal Geyser metaG 2015-02 | ecosystem: Environmental > Aquatic > Deep subsurface > Groundwater | place: USA...
GTCTCCCTATATATAAACAGGGATTTCATTTGAGAAATATTTTGAATTCGATTAAAGTTAAAGCTGATGTGTTGGTTATGTGCTAGCGCACCTCATCGTTTTTTCAGGAATTTACATTAGGAATAGATATGACGACGGCATTAGAACAGGTTGAAAAAACAGCACAGCTTAGTAAAAACAATCAGATGAGTTTAATGATTTTTCAGGTACAGTTTCCCCATGAAAATGTGACACCTCCGTATTATGGGATGAATGTTTTTAAAGTCCGTGAAGTTTTAGAGGCAAGGGCATATGAAGTGTCAGAAATGCCGGATGCCAATCCTTTAATTGAAGGAATGATTGAACTGAGAGGTGTGTATTTGCCTGTGATTGATTTGCCGAAATGGATGGGGTTTGAAATGAGCGATGAAGAGTGTGAAAAATCGATTATTATCGTTTCAGATTTCAGTCATAATTTTATTGGTATGCGAGTCGCCCATATACACGGGGTTGAGGAAAAAAATTGGACAGATATCAAGCCCGCTTCAAACTATAATATGAATGTCAATACCAACCAAGTCATCAACCACACCTACCTAGAAAACAGTGATACCTTGTGTTTTATTTTAGATATTGAAAAACTGTTGATTGAAGCCATGCCATCAATGGCAGAGAAAAAATTTGCTTCAGCAAAATCTGTAGTGGATAAGGGTTATCAAATTTCAGATGCGGTTAAAAATCGTAAAATTCTGTTTGCGGAAGACAGTCGCGCCATTCAACAGTATATGGGCATGGTGTTTGACCAACTGGGACTTCGTTACCAAGGCTTTGATAATGGCCGACTTTTGTTGAATTATTTGGACACCCTTGACAATATGGACGATGTGTCCATGGTCTTTACCGATTTAGAAATGCCGGAAGCTTCTGGGCATACGGTGATAAAAGAAATGAAAGCCAACCCTAAAACGCGTAATACGCCCATTATTGTTCATACCTCAATGACCAGTGATAATAATAGTCGAGAGGTTTTGGATATGGGGGCTGACCACTTTGTGGGTAAAGTGGATACGGATTTAATTGTGGCAACCATTCATAAAATTGAAGAAAAATATTACCCGCAGACTGTTTAGTCTTTCGATAGGCAATAAAAAAGGCACTGATCAGGTGCCTTTTTTTCTAACCAACGTTTATAAACTTAACGTTGACGCGCTTTAAAGCGTGGATTGGTTTTATTGATGACATAAACCTTGCCACGACGTCTAACAATTTGACAATCTTTATGGCGATTTTTTGCTGATTTTAATGAAGATAATATTTTCATAATGGTTTTCCTAGGCAAAGTGTGTTGATTAACATCAACGGTTCAAATTTGAAAGCGTGGATTTTACTGATATTTAGCCGATTTGTCTAGTTTTTTTGTTAAAATGCTTTAGCTTTAACAATGTTGAGAACCTTAGGGGCCATTTTCCCATTACCAATATGTCCATTAAAAATCAACTGGCCGCTTTACTGAAAGCGGGTGGCCCCTTAGCCGAGCAAACGCCGGGTTATCAAGTGCGTGATGCTCAAGTCGATATGGCAGAATGCGTTGCCGAGATTATTGAGCAGCAAGGAACGTTACTGGCAGAGGCTGGCACCGGTACCGGTAAAACCTTTGCGTATCTTATACCTGCATTATTATCCGGTAAAAAAGTCATTGTTTCAACGGAGACAAAAACCCTCCAAGATCAACTGTTAAATAAAGATATCCCCAGTTTATTATCATGGTGCAAGATCGATGGTTCGGTTCGGGTATTAAAAGGCCGTGAAAATTATCTTTGTCCACAGCGGCTTGAATTAGCAGAAACAACAGAACATCACCCTAAAGAAGTTTGGAAAAAACTGGCGATCATTCAGGATTGGCATCAAAAAACCCTAACGGGGGACAAAGCAGAATTATCGACATTGGATGAAAATGATCCGATTTGGCATCGTGTTTGTGCCCGTCTCGAGTTTTGTCAGGCCAATGAGTGTCATGCAGAACCGAATTGTTTTTACCCAAAAATAAACAAAAAGCAGCCGATGCACAAGTATTAATTGTGAACCATCATTTGTTTTGTGCAGACTTAGCATTACGTGAGCAAGGCGTGGGAGGGGTTCTACCCGATGTAGACATTCATATTTTTGATGAAGCCCATCAACTTCCTGATATCGCGGCTCAGTTTCTTGGGTTTAATCTCAGTCGCTATCAGTTTGAAGAATTAGTCAGAGATCTTAAGCAAGCCTATCAGACTGAATCACCTGACACCATCGAATTAAAGGAACAAACGCAACAGTTGGCTGATAAAATTCAAAGCTTCAATGACGCTTTAGGAAAGTGGGAAAAACGTTGGACTTGGCAACAGTTTGGTACAGACAAGCCAGCGGAAGAAGCCTTACAGAATCTTTATCAGCATTTGAACGTTTTAACAGAGACACTGAAACAATTGGCAGATAGAGGCAAGTTGCTATCCGCTTTATATACTCGGCTACAAACCTTTGAAAAACAAATGAAGCAATGGCTAACCTCTGAGGAAGATAATCAGATTCGTTGGTTAGAGTCGACACAATCCAGATTTAAATTAAACTTGACACCGTTAAGTGTGGCAGACCCGTTCAGTCGGCAAAGAGTGGCATCTGGTGGCGCATGGATTTTTACGTCTGCAACGCTGAGTGTCAATCATCGTTTTGACTATTTTGCTCAACGTTTAGGATTGTCAGAGGCGAGAACTCAGCAATGGGATAGTCCATTCGACTATAAAAACCAAGCGATGATTTATCACCCTATCGGTCTGCCGGCGCCTAATTCACCGGACTATATTAAAATATGTTTAAGAGCCGCTTGGCCTTTATTACAAGCGAGTGAGGGTCGGGCTTTTTTATTATTTACCAGTCATCGTGCTTTACAAGAAGCTAAATCGATACTGACACATCATTGGTCAGGTTCTTTGTTGGTTCAGGGGGATTTGCCAAAGAACATTTTATTAAATCGTTTTAAAGAAACCGAACACGCTTTATTATTAGGCACCAGCAGTTTTTGGGAAGGGGTTGATGTAAAAGGGGAAGCACTGAAAGTGGTATTAATTGATCGTATCCCCTTTATTCCACCGGATGACCCTATCGTACAAGCCAGAGAAGCCGATTTACGTCAAAAAGGCTTAAATGGTTTTTACCACTTTCAGATACCCGAAGCCATTATTGCCCTTAAACAAGGGGCAGGGCGCTTGATTAGAGATACCACTGATACCGGGGTATTGATCTTGTGTGACCCTCGAATCAGTCAAAAAAACTATGGACAGCTCATTATGAATAGTTTGCCCAACTTCAAGTGGGTTTATGATGTCGAAGTAGCAAAGGAAAAATTGAAATGAATGTATTGGCCGTAGAATCTTCAACCCAGGCTTGTTCTGTGAGTTTGAGAATTGGGCAGCGAAGTTTTACCGAATTTAAAATGGCACCACAACAACATGCAAATCTGATTTTACCGATGGTGAATGCAGTTTTGGAGCAGGCGCAATGTGATGAAAAATCTATTGACGTTTTAGCTTTTAGCGAGGGGCCGGGTGCTTTTACAGGCGTGCGGATTGCCGCTGGTGTTGTCCAAGGATTGGCCTTCGGCTGGCAAAAGCCAGTGCAAGCTGTGTCTTCTTTAGAGGCCATGGCATGGCAAGCCTATCAAGATCATGGTGAAATCGAGTGGGCTGCACTTTTAGACGCGCGAATGCATGAAGTCTATTTACAGGTTTGTCGCATACAATCGGAAAAACTGGTTTCAGAGCCACCGCAATTACTGTCAGAAGCCGCGACTCTTGAACAGCTTGAGGCCAGTCGAATAAAGCAAGGTGTTGGTGATATACAGACTGTTTATCCGCAATTAACAGCGCGGTTTAATTTATGGGTTGACCTATACCCATCAGCAGAAGCGGTTGCGATAATTGCCCAACAAAGATCGAAAGCGAGTTATGATTTAAGTGAAAAGTTGCCTATGCCTGTTTATTTAAGAAATAACGTTGCTGATAAGCCTAAGGCAAAGCGTAACAAGTTGCTTTAAATCCTGATTGCTTAGTATTTAAACAATGATGTTCAGCGTTAAGAGTTTAAACCATTTTTTCATTTCAATTCCTTTTTACACACAATTTTATCCACAGGTTCTGTGGATGAAATAATCCAGTTTAAGAAAATATCTTTACTAAGACAATCTATTAGCAAAATGGTATTATTGTTTCCTTATATCGTAGTCAACTGATATTAAGTGATATGCTTTTTTGACTATTTAAATATATATAACAATTAGTTACAAGTGGTTACAAAGTTTTACTTCAACTTAACAAGATAGACCGACCTTAGGGGAAATGGATGCGTAATAATTTTATTCAGTTTTTTTTATTGATATTTTGGTTACTAAGCAGTACTGCACAAGCTGCAGCCTTGTCAAGTTTATCCCCAAGCTTTAAGTTGGGTGAAACGGTTCTGGTCGCTTTTCCAAAACCTACCATTAAAGATGACGCCTATATCATTGGAATTGTTACCCAGAAACTCACAAAAGGGGACTATCAAATTCGAGTCCAAGAGTTTGTAGACGGTCATGATTATGGCCTTTCTTGTGTGCCCATTGTTGTTAACGAACAGGGACAAACTACTGGCGACTCGGGTTGGGAGTTATGGAAAGATACCAAACACCTTTCGACGGAGGGTTTGGAATATATCGTTCCCGGTGAAAGCGTTATGAAGCTGGGCAAAGGCAAGCTGCTGTTTATTGATCGTTATAATATTTATATTAGTTATTCCCGCTGGAAATCGAACGCCCCTGTTATGCCCGTTGAAAAGCTTGTGAGTACACAGGCTGAAGCAGATTCTATTCGAATGACAGAAATTTTACCTGCTTTGAAATTAGCACAGCGTGAAAGGATGGCTTACTATGATCCGCAAAATGGTCGACCTTTTTGGCCTTATGAAACGGTTCCATTGCTATTGCCGGTCATAGCGCAAATTCAAAGCGACTTAACAGAAGATATACCGCTCCAGCGGCTTTGGAAAAGCCAGCCGAGAGATTGGGAGACAATACAACAGTCAATGCGGATCTATTTTTTGATTGATGCGATGGATAAAATCTTAAAAGATGCAAATGATTTGATTGAAGATGAAGGGATGGTTAAAGCAAATCCTCAAGCGCTTAAGAAACTAAAACAGCAACTTAAGCTTATTGAAGATTTAAGGCAATCTTAATGGTCAAACTTGTAGTAAGTCTTGTTTAAATAATCAACAACATCTTGTTTTTCGTCATCAAACCAGCCGATATTAAGATTGCTGTCACAAAAAGAGACGGCTTTTTTTAGACCTTTAATATCCGTTGGTGCCATTTTGGTTAGTTCAGGTTGGTTATATCCTAAGTCAGCATGACATCTCATGCAATTCGCATCATCATGAAGCACTTTCCCGGGGTGTACCTCTGCCATGACAGATAAAGGGGTAAATAACATCAACAATAGGCTTTTTTGTAACAGTTTCATAAAAATCCTCCAAGGGTTATAAGACGCTCTTATTTGATTCATGAGCAAATCCATTTTACTGATTTTAAATGTTTTGTTTGAAAAAAAACATCAATAACCCTATTAACCCAGTCTATTGGCTGGATAATGGGTTGATTAAACTTGTTTCGCAGAGATTATTTAAGGTTTTTGTGTCGAAACGATTCACGGTGGCAGGTGAAATTCGATAAGATAGCGCAATTCTAAAAAATAATGGACAAAACCATGGTTGAACAAACATTTATTAAAGGTAAGGATGCTTGCTTAGAAGAAACCATTGAAAAGCTACAAAATCGCTTATTGATGGAAGGATTTGATATTGAAGAAGCCTCTTGGTTGAACCCCGTGCCTAATGTCTATTCTGTTCATATTCGAGACCGGTTTTGTCCGGCTTTATTTACCAACGGCAAAGGCGCCAGTCGTAAAGCAACTTTGGCCAGTGCTTTGGGTGAGTTCTTTGAGCGACTAGAAACCAATTATTTCTTTTCGGATTTTTACTTGGAATCGAGTTTAATTTCCCCTAAAAATGGCCAGGCCTGGGAAGAAACAGGGCTTTATTTTCCGAATGAGAAAGCTTTTTCATTAGATGAATACCAAAGCTGTTTGACGCCCGAGCTATGGCAGCTTTATGACCCTGAGCAGCAGTTATGTGCAGAAGATTTGTTAAGTTTGAATGATGCTTCCGATGTGATTCGTTGTTTACCCTTAACGAAAGCGTCAAATGGTCACACCGTTTATTTTCCGATGAATTTGTTCAGTAATCTTTATGCCAGTAATGGTCTTAGTGCAGGGAATACTCCTGAAGAAGCGATGGTACAAGGTTTGTCTGAAGTGTTTGAACGCTGGGTGAAGCGTAAAATTCTGACTGAGAACTTGTGCCTTCCCGAAGTGCCAGAAGCCATTATTGAACAGTTTCCAAATGTGGTTCATGCGCGTCAGGCTTTACGCTTACAAGGAATTGAGGTCTCAATTCGAGACAGCTCGCTTGGTGGGCGTTATCCGGTGATGAATGTGACTTTATTTGAACAAAAGTCGGGGCGGTGTTTTGCTTCGTTTGGCGCACATCCGATTTTTGAGGTGGCTTTGGAGAGAACCCTGACTGAGTCTTTGCAAGGAAGGAGTTTGGATTTGCTGGATGGATTTCAGGTACCGGTATTTGATGAAGGCTTGGTTGCTGAAGATGAAAATATTGAAAATCACTTTATCGATTCCAGTGGTTTAATTCACGCTCGCTTTATTTCCCAACAGGCCGATTTTGAATTTGTCCCCTGGGATTTTCAAGGCACGACTCAAGCGCAATTAGACGATTTGATTACCAAAATTCAAGCAGAAGGAGCGGATGTTTATTTTGCTCACTATCAGCATTTTGGTATCCATGCGTGCAGAATTGTGGTTCCCGGGATGTCAGAAGTCTTCCCGATGAGTGAATTATTGGACAATAATCAGAATCAGGGACGAATTTTACGAGCGTTACTGGAAGCGGTTAGCGCCTCTGAGGATGAGCAACGCTTTGAAGAGGTCTATGAAGCGATTGAGTCGCTCGGCTTTGCAGATCACCAAGGTGTCGCCAACTTGATTGGCTTGCTGCCTGATCCACAGTCGGAATGGAAGCAAGTTAAAATCGTTGAGTTGTCCATGTGGTTACTTTTGGCAATGAAAGACTATGAAATGGCTTATGAAAAATTACAAGTGTGTCATTATTTTGTAGAGGATGAATCTAAAGCATTGTTTTATCGTGCACTGGGCTTTGCTTTGGAAGTAGTCTTAGAGGGGTTGGAAGCCGATTACCCTGTCGAGGTTCAAACTCAGTTATTTGGTCAGGAAATGGTCGAGAAAGTTTGGCAATGTATTCAGGGTGAGTGTTTATTTGGCGGGATGGATATGGGGATAGCGGCTTTTAAAAATAGTCAAAACCATATGGTACTGCTGTCAGTTTATGACCGTATTCACCAAGTTAAATTGGCTGCGAATTGGATGGATTAGCGGTTGGGTGCCTCGATTACAAAAATACCAGCACAGCCGCTTTTTTTGTTAGAATACCCTGATTATTAGGTGTGTTAGCGCACTGTTGATTCAGCGCATTATTTAGGAAAGAACCGAATGAAACTAGATTTTTTAGAGTTTGAACAACCCATCGCCGAATTAGAAGCCAAAATTGATGAATTGCGTCATTTAGATGGTCAAGATATGGATTTGCTCAAAGAAGTTTCAGCGCTTGAGCAGAAAAGCAAAAACTTAACACAATCCATTTTTAGTCGGTTAAGTGATGTTCAAATTGCTCAAGTGGCTCGCCATTCGCAACGTCCTTATATGTTGGATTATTTAGAGGCTATTTTTACAGACTTTAAAGAAATGCATGGCGATCGTGCTTTTGCCGATGATGCTGCCATTGTCGGTGGTTTGGCGCGTATTGACGGCCAGGCAGTGATGGTGATTGGCCAACAAAAAGGTCGCGATACCAAAGAAAAAATTGCCCGAAATTTCGGAATGCCGCGCCCGGAAGGTTATCGAAAAGCTTTACGGTTAATGAAGACGGCTGAGACGTTTAATTTACCGATTTTAACCTTTATTGATACGCCAGGTGCCTATCCCTGTATTAATGCCGAAGAAAGAGGGCAGTCGGAAGCCATCGCTCGAAACTTATTGGAGATGTCAGAATTGACCGTGCCGGTCATTTGCACCGTGATTGGTGAAGGGGGGTCTGGTGGTGCCTTGGCGATCGGAGTGGGGGATGTCACTATGATGATGCAATACAGTACCTATTCTGTTATTTCCCCTGAAGGTTGTGCGTCTATTTTATGGAAGGATGCCGCTAATGCCGCAGATGCAGCGGCGGCACTGGGTATTACCGCTTCACGCTTAAAAGAGCTTGGGTTGGTCGATGAAATCGTAGCGGAACCTTTGGGCGGTGCGCATCGTGACCCTGTTGCAGCCGCGTCTTCTCTGAAATCAGCTTTATTGACTCAGCTTCAAGCATTATCCTCAATTCCGGTTGAAACCTTGCTTGAAAAGCGTTATCAACGTTATATGCAATATGGCAATTTTGAGATTGCATAAGGACTCAAATCGGCTCAATGGCTATCAAAGCGGCATTCATAACCTTCACCTCCTAGACCTCGCCATTGCGCAATTGATGGCGGACTTTCCGGATAACACCCGATTTTTGCTTGGGTTTAGCGGAGGGATGGATTCTACGGTATTGCTGCATGCCCTCATTCAAAAATTACCACTTCATCGGCTACAAGCAATCTATATCAATCATGGGCTACAATCTGAATCTGAAGATTGGGCAAAGCATTGCGCTAAGGTTTGTGAAAAATATGGTGTCGCGTTTCAATCCATCGCCATTCAGATACCGTCAACTGCACGACAAGGTGTGGAGTCCATTGCACGCCAAAAACGCTACCAAACTTTATGCGAGCAAGCAGATCCTCAAACGGTGTTATTAACCGCACACCATCAACGAGATCAGGCTGAAACGTTTTTGTTAAACTTGGCTAGGGGAGGCGGTATTGCAGGTTTGGCAGCGATGCCAATGCTGAAAAAAACCTCTTGGGTTGTTGGTTCATCTGTCTGTCATTATCGCCCATTATTGAATGTCCCTTATGCGGTGTTGGGTGACTATGCGCAACAGTATCAGCTGGATTGGATTGAAGATCAAAGTAATACAGATCAACGCTTTCGACGAAACTATATTCGCCATGAAATCTTGCCAAAATTTAACCAGGCCTGGCCATTTTTTGAGGCCAATGTAGCTCAATCAGCACATCATCTTGGCGAAGGGTTAGGGTTGCTGGACGAATTAGCCGCCATTGATTTGCAATCTTGCTCGCATAATGCGTTTGCAATACAAGTTCCATCGGCATTACTGTCGAATTTTGCTAGAGTCAAGAATCTAATTCGTTACTGGGTTTCTTTGTTCGACCTAAAAATCCAACTAAATCAGTCTATTCTAGATTGGATTGAAAAAATGTTTGAGGTTGAAAATCCTCAATCTCAACCACAGCGGTATTTGGCGAAGGGGTGTTTGAGAATCTATCACTCAACCTTGTTTTTTTATGAAAATTTTTTGGAAACCTATCAAGTGCGTTTGCAGGATTTTTCGCCAAGCGGTTTACAATTTTGGAATGCCGCTTTAATGGCCGATTTGAAACATCTGGACACCATTGTTTTAGGTCAGACCATTCATCTTCGGTCTTTGTCTAGTTTGGAGGCAAATTGGCTGGACAAACCGAAAAACTTAAAGCGGTGGTTTAAACAGCATCAAGTCCCGGTTTGGGATCGGAAGCGTTGGCCTGTCGTTGAAGTGGATGGCAACCCCGTTGGTGTTTTAGGGTATGATTCGCTTAAAACATTTCGTGGAAAGCAATTGCCGAAATCATGACAATCCGTTATAATTTGCTTCCATTCTTAACCTTCAATTCGGTTAACTGATTTGTGTGCAATAAAGCGCTTAAAAACCGGATAAACTCTAAACCAAAGTGATTTCATGACAAATTTTATATTCGTTACGGGTGGTGTTGTTTCTTCATTGGGGAAAGGCATTGCCGCCGCGTCTTTAGGCGCCTTGTTAGAAGCAAGGGGTCTCAAAGTTAGTATGTTAAAAATGGATCCTTACATTAATGTTGATCCAGGAACCATGAGTCCTTTTCAACATGGTGAAGTTTTTGTTACCGACGATGGCGCAGAAACCGATTTAGATCTTGGGCATTATGAACGCTTTGTGCAAAGGAATTTTACCCAGCGTAATAGTTTTTCAACGGGGCAAGTTTATGAGCGCGTGATTCGTAGAGAGCGCCGGGGCGATTATTTGGGCGGCACCGTTCAGGTGATTCCGCATATTACCGATGAAATAAAACGACGGATAAAGCTCGCAGCCAAAGGCTATGATGTTGCTTTAGTGGAAGTGGGGGGAACTGTCGGTGATATTGAATCCCTACCTTTCTTGGAAGCCATTCGCCAACTGGGCGTAGAAGTAGGGCGTCAGCATGCTTTGTTTATGCATCTAACCTTGTTGCCCTATATAGCGGTTGCAGGTGAAGTTAAGACTAAGCCAACCCAGCACTCTGTCAAAGAGTTGAGATCGATTGGAATTCAACCAGATGTGTTGATTTGCCGTTCAGAGCGGCCGTTAGAGGCTTCTGAAAAAAGCAAAATTGCTTTGTTTACCAATGTTAAGAAAGCGCTGTCATCAGTTCATTGGATGCTCGGTCAATTTATGAAGTGCCTCGAATGCTTCACGAACAAGGTTTGGATCGTTTAGTCACCGATCGTTTTCGAATTGATGCACCTGAAGTTGATCTAACCGATTGGGATCAAGTTGTCGATGCACAACTGAACCCACAGCAATCCGTCAATATTGCCATGGTCGGTAAATATGTCGATTTAACGGAGGCTTATAAATCGTTAATCGAAGCTTTAATTCATGGGGGGATTCAAACCCAAACCCAAGTGAATATTCATTATATTGATTCAGAAGAGTTGGAAACTAAGGGCACTGATGCGATTGCACAGATGGATGCGATTCTGGTTCCTGGTGGGTTTGGTGAAAGGGGGGTTGAAGGAAAAATCTCCGCGATTCAATATGCTCGGGAAAATAAAGTCCCTTATTTAGGGATTTGTTTAGGGATGCAAATGGCGGTAGTTGAATATGCTCGCCATGTAGCAGGGTTACCGGAAGCTCATAGTACAGAGCTTAATGCTCAAACATCCACACCGGTGGTTGCGCTTATCACCGAATGGACCGATGAAAGTGGTCAAGTTGTTGAGCGTGATGAACAAGCTGATTTAGGCGGAACCATGCGATTAGGCGGACAAAATTGTCGTTTGGTGTCCGGTACTAAGATCGAGCACATTTACGGCGAAGAGGTGATTCGAGAAAGACATCGCCATCGTTATGAAGTGAATGAGGGATATATTGCGACATTAGAAGCTGCCGGGCTGATTATCTCAGGTCGATCCGAAGATGGAAGTTTGGTTGAGACGATTGAGATTGCTGACCACCCTTGGTTTATTGCTTGCCAATTTCATCCCGAATTTACATCAACCCCCAGAAATGGTCATCCTTTGTTTAAGGCTTTTGTTTCTGCGGCTAATCATTACAAACAAAATGCCAATGGCGACTGATAAGGACTATAAATAATGAAACTCTGTGGCTTTAATGTTGGGATTGATCAACCGTTCTTTTTAATCGCGGGTCCTTGTGTAATCGAATCTGAGCAGTTAGCGATTGATACGGCGGGACAATTAAAAGAAATCACCGATTCCTTGGGTATTCCATTTATCTATAAGTCGTCGTATGACAAAGCAAATCGTTCGTCAACAAAGAGTTTTCGAGGCCTAGGGGTTGACGAAGGCTTGCGAATTTTGCAAAAAGTTAAAGAGGACATTGGGGTTCCGGTGTTGACGGATGTACATGAAGATACCCCGTTAGAAGAAGTGGCAAGTGTGGTGGATGTGATGCAAACGCCCGCTTTTTTAGTGAGACAAACCAATTTTATTCAAAATGTCTGTAAACAAGGATTGCCAGTTAATATTAAGAAAGGTCAGTTTCAAGCGCCTTGGGATATGGATCAGGTTGTTTTAAAAGCACGAGAAGTTGGCAATGATCAGATTATGGTGTGTGATAGAGGCACTTCTTTTGGCTATAACACCCTTATTTCGGATATGCGTGGCCTGGCTTCAATGCGCCAAACAGGGTGCCCGGTAGTGTTTGATGCCACGCATTCAGTTCAACAGCCTGGCGGACAAGGTACAACCTCTGGCGGACAACGAGAAATGGTGCCCGTCTTAGCGCGTGCAGCGATGGCAACGGGGATTTCTGGGTTATTTATGGAAACCCATCCTACACCTGAAAAAGCTTTATCTGATGGGCCAAATATGTGGCCAATAGATCATTTAAAGCCCTTATTAGAGACCTTAAAGGCTATAGATGACCTGGTCAAATCCCATGGGTTTATTGAGACAATCAACCCATCCGAATGATCTGAATGAATTGTCATCTCGTTTACATTTTTATGGGTTACGCTGACACAACTCATTATTTAAATTTAAGTATAGGAAGCACAGTATTATGTCATTGATTCAAGATATTAAAGCACGTCAAGTGATCGATTCACGAGGCAATCCAACGGTTGAAGCCGATGTGATTTTAGCAGACGGTTCTAAAGGGCGCGGTATTTCACCTTCAGGTGCTTCAACCGGTTCTCGTGAAGCCATTGAGTTAAGAGATGGTGACAAAAGTAAATTTGGTGGTAAAGGGGTTTTACAAGCGGTTAATAACATCAATACCGAAATCAAAAGCCTTTTAGTGGGTAAAGATGCAACCGATCAGGCAGCTATTAACCAAGCAATGATTGACCTTGATGGAACAGAAAACAAAGCCCGTTTGGGGGCAAATGCTATTTTAGCTGTTTCAATTGCAGTTGCGCAAGCCGCTGCAGCGTCAAAAGGGTTACCCCTTTATGCTTATTTAAAAACGGATGATTATAAAATGCCCGTGCCAATGATGAATATCATTAATGGTGGCGAGCATGCAGATAATTCAGTCGATTTTCAAGAGTTTATGATTATGCCGGTGGGGGCACCAACTTTGACGGAAGCGGTTCGGTATGGTTCAGAAATTTTTCATGCGTTGAAAAAAGTGTTACATGATAAAGGTTACAACACCGCTGTTGGTGATGAAGGGGGCTTTGCACCCGATTTGAAGTCAAATGAAGAGGCCATAACGGTGATTCTTGAGGCCATAGAAGCGGCTGGCTATAAAGCGGGTGAGGATATTATGATTGCAATGGATGCCGCATCATCTGAACTGTATAAAGACGGTCATTACTATCTGGGTTCTGAAGATAAAACCTTAACCTCTAAAGAGATGGTTGATTTACTGTCGGATTGGGTCTCTAAGTACCCGATTATTTCGATTGAGGATGGATTGGATGAAGCCGATTGGGATGGTTTTAAATATCAAACTGAAAAAGATGGCCATCGTTTACAGATCGTTGGAGATGATTTATTTGTCACCAACCCTAAAATTTTAAAAGAAGGGATTGATAAAGGCATTGCCAACTCTATCTTGATTAAAATTAATCAAATCGGCACCTTAACCGAAACCTTTGCAGCCATTAAAATGGCCAAAGAGGCCGGTTATACTGCCGTGGTTTCTCATAGATCGGGTGAAACTGAAGACACCGTCATTGCGGATATCGCCGTCGCAACCGGTGCCGGACAAATCAAGACAGGGTCTTTATCAAGAACGGATCGTATCGCTAAGTACAATCAGTTGATCCGTATTGAAGAAGCTTTGGGAGATGAAGCGATTTATCCTGGTAAAGCGGCATTTTATAATTTGAAATAAATATGACTGAGAAACCTTTGCACGAGATGGATGCACGAATAAAAATGGTTGAAATTTTCCTTTCGCGTCCCACTCATGCAAAGGCCTCACTGAAAACAAGCACGCTGGGTTGCAATGACTGAGTGCGTGTTTTTCAATCAGAACTAGGGGTTGTGTGAAAGCGTTCATGCTGGCATTAGCCATCATCATTTTTATCTTACAAATTCGTTTGCTGTCTTCAGATGGCGGAATTGGCGAATGGGTTTCCCTCCAATCAAAATTAGATGACCTTCAAACTGAAATTGAGGCGCTAGAAAAGCGAAATGCACTCTTAAAGAAAGAAGTCACAGCATTGCAATCGAGTCCCAAAGCTATTGAAACCTTAGCACGACAAAAACTGGGGATGATTGCGGAAGATGAGGTCTTTATTAAAGTCATTGAATTACCGAGTCAACCGGTAAAACCAGTGATAGAACAGCCTGTCGATTCTCCGCTTAAAGCGCCTGGGTCATTGGAACAAGTAGATTAGAGGGGCTCTTAAATGGTGTGGTGGGGCTTTAGCTTTTGTAAAAAAACATAAACAGCACCGGACCCGCCATCTTTAGGTTGAGCGCTACAAAATCCCAATACCTGCGGGAAACTTCTTAATCGTTGATTGACTAAGTTTTTAAGAACGGGTTTATGTATATCTGAATTGTAGCCTTTACCGTGAATAATCACTAAATAACGGGCGTTTTCAGCAACTGCCTCATGGATAAAATGCTGCAACTGCTGGTCAGCAACTGTTTCGGTTAATCCATGAAGATCCAGTTGCCATAGCGTTTGAAAAAGTCCACTTTTGAGACGCTTAAATGCTTTGGCATCCAATTGAGGACGTTTGAATGTCAGTTTTTGCTGTGCATCGACGGTCGTCGTTTCTTCATCCTGATGGCGTGTTGTAGAGAGGATATGACTTGACGTTAGCAACTGTCTACCCACACTGTTTTTTTGGCGTAGGGGATGCGTTAAGGCAACTTTGGATGTGGTGTTGAGTTTGGTGACATCACTAACTGCCTCGGCAAATAGGGATTTATCTTCATTCGTTAGTTTTGACATACTATATAATAATGTTTCCCGAATTGACTGAACGCTATGTTAGGCATCTCGATTAAAGCTGCTCTATTTTACTGAACCTGTTTCGATGAGTGTAGGTTTATCTTTAAAAGGCGACTATGAAAATTTTACTGTCAAATGACGATGGTTATGATGCCCCCGGCATTCGTGCTATGTGGCACTGTTTACATCAACTTAATTTACATTCAGAATTACGTTTAATTGCTCCAGACCGTAATCGCAGTGCCGCCAGTAACTCCTTGACTCTAATGGAACCGTTGCGCATTCAATCTCATGGTGAGCATGTTTACAGTGTGAATGGAACCCCAACGGATTGTGTGCATTTGGGAATAAACGGCGCTATGGATTTCCAACCCGATATGGTCATTTCCGGTATTAATGCAGGTGCCAATATGGGCGATGATGTTTTATATTCCGGTACAGTTGCAGCCGCTACAGAAGGTCGTTTTTTAGGTAAACCCTCCATCGCCATATCCTTATGCGGGGATCAGTATTTCAATACAGCGACTCAAGTTCTCCTTAAATTATTCAAGCAATTAGATCAGTTACCGTTAGATCGAGCAACCATTTTAAATATTAATATTCCGGACTGCCCTTATGAGGAGATTAAAGGCATCAAAGTAACGCGCTTAGGTACGCGGCATTGTTCAGAGAAGGTGGTCACTTCGCTAGACCCTAGGGGTAAAAAAATTTACTGGGTCGGGCCTGCCGGAAAAGCGCAAGACGCTTCTGAAGGAACGGATTTCCATGCGGTTGAAAATGGCTTTGTGTCGATTACCCCCCTAAAAATCGATTTAACCCATTATGAAATGCAAGCAAGTTTGTCTGATTGGGTGCAAGACAACGTATGAAGGACTTTTTGGAATCCCCTCTTGTATACCCTAATCCTGCTTATGCTGAGCATCAAGGGGTGGTATGACGTCTCAACGTACGCGTAATCGTTTAGTCGAGCGGCTCATTTCTTTAGGCGTAGCCGATGAGGCGGTATTAACGGCCATTCGGGTTACCCCACGCCATTTATTTATCGATGAAGCTTTATCCAGCCGAGCCTATGAAGATACGGCTTTGCCAATCGGTTATGGTCAAACGATTTCACAACCTTGGGTGGTGGCCAAAATGGCTGCTTGGCTTAAAGCCACAGGCTCAATCAGTCGGGTATTAGAGATTGGCACCGGTTCAGGTTATCAAGCAGCAATATTGGGGTTGTTGTCAAAAGAGGTCTATAGTTTAGAGCGGATTGAACCGTTGTTGCTCAAAGCTCAGAAAGTCATTAATCAGTTGAAATTGCCAAACGTTTATATTGACTATGCGGATGGTTATTGGGGATGGCCAAAACAAGCGCCTTTTGATGCGATTATTTCCGCTGCCTCACCAGAAAGGGTTCCAGAAGCGTTATTAGAACAATTAAACGAAGGCGGAAGATTAGTCATTCCAATTGGTGGCGACACACAGCAATTAATGGGCTATACGCGAACGTCAACGGGCTATCAAGAAACTTATCTGGGGGATGTCTTATTTGTCCCTATGTTAAGTGGCTTGGATTCACGCTTAGATAAAGGAATTTCATGAAAATTTTTACTGCCTTATATGACCGAGTGATAGGATGGTCTCATCACCCTAAGGCCACTTGGTATCTGGGGGGGATGAGCTTCGCAGAATCTTCCTTTTTTCCTGTCCCGCCGGATGTATTGCTGATGCCAATGTGTTTGGCAAGACCTCAGCAGGCGTATTATTTTGCATGGATTACCACTTTGGCTTCCTTGGTAGGTGGACTGTTTGGCTATGCGATTGGCTATTGGATGCTGGAATTGATTTGGCCTTTGATTGAATCAGCGAATATGGTGGATAAATATCGACAAGTGGAAGGTTTTTTTGCCGAATATGGTATTTGGGTTGTTTTTTTAGCGGGCTTTAGTCCCATTCCTTATAAATTATTTACCATCGCAGCCGGGGCAACCAATATGATGCTGATGCCTATTTTGTTGGCTTCGTTTATTGGTCGGGGCGCACGGTTTTTTTTGGTGGCCACCTTAATGAAATTTGGTGGAGAACGTTATGAAAAAAACATTCGTAATAGTGTTGATTGGTTAGGCTATGGTTTAATGGTCATTATTGGGTTATATATTTTATATAAACAGGTTGGCTAAATGTCTCAGCGGGTTTTTGTCAGGTTTCTATCGATCTTGCTGGTTTCTGCGTTGGTTGGTTGTGCCCCCGCGACCTACAGAGGCTGGTCAGAGGGCAGTCAGTATTTTGAACCCGTCAAACAACCCCCAAAGCAGCAGCCAAAAAACAGTGCGCCCCCCTCTGATACAGCAACCTGTTCTAGCGAGTACAGGGTTCGTTCCGGAGATACGCTGAGTAAAATTGCATTAAGCTGTAATATTGCCCTCGCGGCACTGGCAAAAGCCAATAATTTACATCCGCCATATACGCTGTATGTGAATCAGCGCTTAACCGTCCCTTTTTCCGGTGCGCGTTTGCCTGACCATCAATTGTCTTCTGTTAGTCAATCGCTGCCTAATCCCGGTTTTGTTTGGCCGGTTAAGAAGACTCTTAAGTATGCGTTTGTTGAAGATCGAAGTGGTTTAAATGGTCTAAGAATCTATGCGAATGTAGGTGAGGCGGTATATGCTATGGATGATGGTGAAGTTGTCTATGCCGGTAATGGCATCGCCCAATATGGCGCCATGCTGATTATCAAGCACGATAATGACTATTTAACGGTTTATGCACATAACGATACATTGCAGGTGGTTGAAGGTGCCCATGTCACTCAGAAACAGTTAATTGCGACTTTGGGTAAAACAGGA
>Ga0100378_1002621_pt1 | contig 17775 bp, 15 predicted proteins | sample CryGeymeta201502_FD_81535 | JGI IMG/M metagenome (GOLD analysis project Ga0100378, IMG submission 81535) | Groundwater microbial communities from Crystal Geyser aquifers in Utah, USA - Crystal Geyser metaG 2015-02 | ecosystem: Environmental > Aquatic > Deep subsurface > Groundwater | place: USA...
AGCTCAAAATGCACCAGAACAATTAAAATTAAATGAGGGATATCTAAGAGTAAAGAATGCTGTTCTCCTAGCGATACAAAGAGCTCAGAAATTAAGGGGCGATGTTTTATTATTTTGGCGAAATGATATTGCACCCGTATTTGGATAGCCTTAAATTTTGGGGAAAAAGTGACCAGAAAACTCCTAAATATAACAAAAAATTTATAGACAATGCTATTATCTTTGTAGCGATTCTCAGCACAAACGGGTTATTTTGGTAAATCCGAGGCAGCGATTACTCTCAATCTTAGTATTCCAATCTTCTTTCTCAAATGTTGCAAAAATTAACAAAAAAGAAGCTAACAAAAGTGGTGGTCATTGGTTAGACTCCTTTGAGATAGTATTAACAAATAAAAGACTAAATTGATAAGGTCAAAGCCCTGACAATTCCTGCACCTACTCAAAGCCCTGAATACAATCCTCTCGAGATGGTTTTTGATAATATCAAATAACAGTTCAAATGTTTCAAGGAGCAGTCGAAGGTCAAGGTCATGCAGGATATATCTACTTATACACATTCTTTGTCGATTTCGTATCTGAGAGAGTTGATTACAAAGTGCAGAAATAATGTTGAAAATACAGAAATACATAAGGATAAATGATTTTTGGGGAATATCAGCTGTATATAAAATGATCATACTTTTGGCAATTTCAGGTCACAGTTGTAGTGATATTTCTCATCAGCATAGATCATCTTGTAGTGTCCCAGCTCAACCTGTATTTCTGACTTGTTCTTATTCCTCTTTCGAATTTCCTCAGTAAAACTGATAATGATCTTATGACAAAATGTAATCTCGTCCATGTTGGCTCCATCCATCTTGGCATCCACGAAGCAGTAATTAATCAGGTCATCTCGAGCTAGTGAAACTTTCCATTAATCATTGTGTCGACCGATAGCGAGACAAGATAGTTTTTGATAGTTTTATATTTTTAGGAAAGAAGACAGACACAATAAGCCGAAAGTTGAGCTGATTTTATGTTTGTTTTCGATTTAGAGGCGGGTCTTTAAATTGAGATTGAAGAAGTATGGATCTGTATGAGTGGCATATACAATGATATCAGGAGTAAAAGCTCCTTTGATCTAGTATCGAACTTTATCCAAAAGTACTTGGTTCTTACAGCGCTGACTCATAAGGAATAAGGCACTATTCCCCACTGCCAGCACAGGTATATCTTTGTATACATTCAATAGCTCAGCCAACATTTCAAAAAAAGTGTCACTGTCCGATTTTTCCTTGACTTCTGGTATGACAATAGCGTCGACATTTTTTATAGTGAATTCGAGTTTTTCCTTGTTGAGATTCGCCCTCAGTGGTGTGATTCTGGTACCTCCAGATTCAACCCATTTCGCAAATTTCTGATCAATAGAATAATAGTTCTCCCCAGATTGGTGAAAGGCTACAATTGCAGTCAGTGGATTTGTATTTTTATAGTTGACTTCTTCCTACCAGGCCAAGGAGTAATATGCAGGCATACAGCATTTGTAGGCCGTCTCCAATTTAATAGCATTTGCAAAGGCTTGAGGCTAGCTAATTGATGGTTCTTTCCATTCTGACTCACTATCTGCGATTTGTGAGATATCTGAGATGATTTTGTGATAATTAGGCTACAGAAGATGTTTATGTTGTTGAACGAACTGATATTTTTCTTTGAAGGTGGGGTTATTTGACTAATTCATTCTGAAATGTTTATAAACAGGCAGAATAATATACAATCACGTTTCATCTTAGCTTGGCTTATGAACCTCCAAAGGTAACTCAACTGGCTAGAACTCATTTATTACTCCTTTGGCGTTGTTTTTAATCAACCTGAATTTCAACTCGATATTCTCTCGTATTTTGTACTCCATCCACTCACCAACTTCTTTCTTGTCTTTGATGATTCTCACCAAGTCCCCAATTATCTCCATGTAAATGTTTTCATCCACTCTGCTGTTCTTCTTGCCTCGCCTGACGATATTCTCTAGCTTGTCTATGTTGTCCTCGAAAAGAACTTCAGCCTTTTTGTTGAATTTGTTACGGTACTGTTCAATTTAGAACCTGTGGACGTATTATTTAAGCTCTTCTAGCTTTCTTTCGAGATTAGAGAGGTATCGTTATTTTTTGAGCTAGCTGTAATCCTTACGCATTTCTGTCAGTTTATCTTATACTTACTCATTCATTCTGAGGAGCTCCTAATTGAGGATATAAGACTAGGCAAACTAATGGACCTTTTTATTGATTTTCCACTAAATTGCATTAAACCGGCCGAAACAATCGGCTAACTTTGTTTCCAACTGCATCATCTGCACATCAATTGTCTTGAACATCTTCTCCACTTTACTATAGTGCATTGCGAACATCTTCACCAGCTCAGATAATTGATCCTCTTCTTTTAATGAATCATCTCTTACATTTTCACTTTTGGCATGAGTACTCTTCCTCGGTGGTAAAGAATCATATTGCGAGTGAGTGGGTTTGAGGGGCACTGTTTAGGGAATGTAGTGACTGCTGTTGTGCTTGGGCAGAGTGGATCTCAGTCTGGAGTGCATTATAAAGGAAAGTAATTATTGCGAGTGATATATGAGTTAGAATGATAATTTTACTTGATCAAGTCAGTCAGTATTTCTGTACTTCTCTCGCAGTTTTCGCAAATATCTTTCATGTTCCTCCAACCTTTCCTTTTACTATTGGGCTTCGTCCATTTTTCCTTGTTTTCTCAAAGGAACATCTTTCCTGTAACGACTGTCAGAAGGCAAAAGAGGATCTATGGGGTCTTCCAATATATATGGTAACACTTTTTTATCATTCAGGTCGATGTATGTTTTGTTGCCAAATTTGACCCATTGAGTGTATCTGGCCTCAAATTCACTAATAATTTTTGAATATTTGTCCTTTCCATAAGGCTTGAAAGATACAAATCTGCTCTCTTTCTTCAAAGTTTCCTAAAATTCAGCCATAGTTTTAGCCTTCAACATCCCAAGATACCCTTCAAAATTACTGTCATTTAACTTGTAAGTCAAAACAACTCCATTAGAGTCATAGGCATAGGATCCACCATAGGGCTAGAAGGTAGTGGTGCCCACAAGCACACCTGTCATCTTGCCATTTGTTAGCTTGCCCTTGACCCAATATCCATCATCGTATTGTAAGGTAATATCACCGACGAACCTGCCGTCGCCACTATTGATGCCTATGGAAGCAGCTAATTCAAGGGAGCCATATATGGTGTAGTTATCCTTTCTGTAGTGAAATGCTGTAATCGGCGGGTGATGAACCACCTGTTCAGCGGTGTATCGACCTCCGGCAATGTCGGCTTGGTATGTTTCACCGATAGCCGGGTTGAAAGGTTTGACGATTGCTACTTGCAGTAAGCTAAAAGACCAGATAAAGCACATGAATTTTTTGAATCTTTAGAGTGGATCTTTTGAGTTGCTGATTATCAAGGGAGCTGCTGCTACTGACTTACCGTAGCTTTATAGGATGGTTTAACTTTTAAGGGAGAAAGCAGGTAGGCTGATCCCCATGAAACTGCCAGTCGACAGAAATTTCTTTAGCACAAAGCTGAATATTTTAGATGTATTGCTGGCCCATTCCTCATTGATCATTTCTAAATTTCCTTTCTCAACGTTTATCTTCCAATCTTATCTTCGCTGGTAGCACGGCTCTTGTTTGTATTTGCCTTCTCTTTCTTTCAGTTCCTCCCTATACTTTATAAGAGAAGGTCTAACCTGTAGAGTCTTGGGTGAGTTTGAGGACTGTTTCTTGAGAGAATAGTTTGTAGATCTGCTTGATGGTAGCATAGCTGTGGATTTTCCTAGTCTACGGTTTTCTTTTTCTTTTATGTCTGCTTCCTTCTCCTCTTGGAAAGCTTTAGCCATGGCTGCATAATCAATCTGTTTTGGGACTTGGATTTTTTCTTCCTTGAGCTTTTTGGAAACCAACGCATTTTTAGTATGTTTGATAGCTTTTCTAATAATTTCCGAATCTTTAGCATTGATCTAGTATTCTCTTCCATTGTCGAAAATCAGCGATACATTATCTCCATCAACTTTTTATTCCTCCAGTTGGTCAATGTGAAACTCCTTATATTAATTGATATGTCCTGACTGCGAGATAGCAATCTGGGAAATGCCAGGCTTGATGATTAACTGGCGTTATTCATACCAACCGAGGTACTTACTCTTTATATTTACTTTTTGACTGAAATGTTTGGACATTATTGCCGCAGTAGTTTAATAATGGTAAAATATTTTTCTAGAGCTTTACTCAGAAAAGATTAATCTTATAGTCAGTATTCAATAATTTTATTAAACATGTTAGCTAGCACTCACTAACAAAGGCTTTGGGATATATTTTCCCTAAAAATATGATTGATTATCTGGTATCTTTTCTGATGAGTAAACATTTAATTCCTTCTATTTCATGCTAAAAGTAGTTAATACCCTCAGCTTCATGATTCTAGCTCACTGTTTGTGCCCGTAGCGCTCCAACAAAATGCAATCATTGCAAGTAACGGCAATATATGTTTGTAGAACAAGTGAACAAACAGACTGATTAATTGTATGGTAAATCTAGTTTTAATTTAGAGTTGCTTCAAATATATTACAACAAATTGTTCTTCAAACCATCAGTTTTCATAGTTTATGGTCAAGGCCTCAGCTTGATAGACTTGCCGATATGATCTGTACACCATCGTTCCTTTCAACTCCTTCAGTGATAGGCCAGCAGTAGTCAATTTCACCTGTCTCTGCTTGCCAGGAACCAAATCGAAGTAGTTATCGCTGAACTTAAGGTATTGTTGACTATTGCTGATGTATAGACTTTTTATTAATTTATCGCTTGAGAGGATGATTTCGTTGGTACCATAAAGGTAGTGGACTGTCAATTCAGCAGGTTAGAGCTGTAGATCTTTGGGTGCTTTGATGAAGGTAGTCAGTATGCTTCGGTTTTCCTCTTTCATGCCATAGATCATCTCAGTATATATTACTATTTTATTTTCATGTCCCGCATAGATGTTCTGATCGAGCTGGAAAAGCTCCTTCTTCTCATTTTATTTCAGCTAAATAGAGCCGTCTTCTGTTAGCAGCACCATTCCATCAAAAGTGACCACCTCAATCAGATAGTTAGCCATGACTGGATACAGCTTATCATTCACGGCCACAAATTTTTGGCTGTGAGGGTGATAGTACAATATGATATCTTTGTAGTATCTTTTGGCTGAGTACTGGACTGCTTTCCATCTGCCGTAGTAATCAATGCTGGCCCAGGATATAGCAGGCCAGGCATCATTGAACATCCAGTAGAGGGTACCCCAACTTTTAGGTTTGGCTACTCTTTGAGCGCGAATGGCAATTTCCATGGCATGTGCATGAACCAATCCGCTGTTATATGTTTACAACTCGAAGTTAATAGATTGTTTGGCGTAATTTCGCATGTATTTTTGTAGAGTACTGAATCTACTCATATGTTTCTCATGGAAGAGCATCTTATCGGATTCATAGGCTCGATCGTGAGGCTCGGTGAATTAGAGAATAGTCTACCAAACAGGAAGAGATTGTGTTCCAAACTAACTATTGAACATTCCTTGAGCAGATTCATAGGACTCAAAAGGCATTCCAGCTGCCCAGACTCCCCAAAAGTGGATATCTCCACCAGCATGGAACCCAGAATTTCCTACTCCTTTGGAAGGAGATGATTCGATATAAGGCAAATTATCGCATTAGACCCTCAGAATATCAGGTATGAGCTGTTTGAATAATTTTTTATAGTTCTATTGATATTTTGGTTGTCCCCATCCCCAGGATTGAATTCCTTGCAATATTTAGTTGTTTCCTGACCAGAGCACCAAAGCTGGATAATTTCTTACTCTCCTCACTTGATACACTATTTCTTGTTTGACATTCTCCAAAAATTGATCGGTGCCTGGGTAGATAGAATCGCTGAACATGAAGTCGTGGAAAATCATGATACCTTTTCTTGATGCTAATTCGAAAAATTATTCTGATTCGTACTGACCACCTCCCCAGAGGCGAAGCATGTTATAGTTGGATTCAACTGCATCGTTGAGCAAATTTTCAATAGAGTTTTTCGGATGGAAGTCAGAGTTGATTAAGCGAGAGTACATCATATCTGGTGGGACGTAGTTGGCCCCTTTACAGTATATCGGATGCCCGTTGATCATAAGTTGAAAATTGGGACCAGTTTGATCCAACTTGACAGTTCTGATGCCATAGGTCGATATCTTTCGATCTTGCATTTCACTTCCTTTCAAAATTGTAAATTCGAACTCATAGACATGAGGTTAACCGATGCCATTGGGCCACCATAACTTAGGTTGTATAATGCTCAATTTAATATTGCTGTATTTTGCAAGAAGAGTGAATTATTTGACCTCCCCATTGTCCATTCTTTTGACCGAAACTGATAAGTTTCTGTCTTTGAGGTTGGCCTGAGCATCCACACCTTCAAGAGCAACAACAATGTCTAGCTCGGCTTGCAGGTTTGGCTGAATTTTTGCTAGTCTAAACCAGACATAATCGATTTTGACCTCATGGTAGAAATTCAAGCTAACAGGAAGCCAAATTCCAAGAGTGTTCATATAGGGAGCCCAATCCCAACTATACTGATAACAAGCTTTTCTGGTATGAGCATATTCAAAAGGCATCCTATTTGTTTTTTGTCTCTAGCTATCATGGGGTTTGGGGGATTTGATGCTGACAGTCAACTCATTGCCTCCAGCTTTCAGATGTTTCTTGATCTGATACTCATATTTCACAAAGGCATTATCAGTAGCCCCTAAGCGAATATCATTCAGATATACAGTAGAATATGTGTCGATGCCTTAGAAGATAAGGGCGATCTTAAGGTTTGAGTCGAGTTCAATAGAAGAAAGTTGGAGGGTTGTGGTAAAGTTGACATCACATTCTGAGAGTGAAGACAGGGCTCTCAAGTTGGTGCCAAAGTAAGGATTGGGGATTTGATTGTATTTTTCAAGAACAAGGTGAAGAGTAGCAGGAACTGTTGTGGAGAATGGTTGACCCACCATTGATTAGAAAGCTTTAGGGCATTTGGTGACCACCATTTTCCAATCAGCCCTCAATTCTTTCTTATTGAAATTTCCCTGCTGACTCAATCCTATCAGCAACAGCAGTAAAGAAAGCACAACCAATTGCATTATGCTTCAAGACCTTGAATTTAATTTATAAGATCAAATCAACTGATAATAATTCAAACTCAATCCGATACATATGGCACAAATCAGCAGCTTCCATTCGACTCCGCACACAGACAACAAGGAAAATCAATGTCCTAATCCTAGAAGCTCATCTTTTATGAGACTCAAGCCATCAATCAAGCATCAGACTCCCCTCCATGAGCCTTAGTTCAATACCTTCAGGACCATCCAGGTGATCAGAGGTACAACTAACCAATCTATGACCACTAAAAGTAAAGCTGAGTTAGAGGCTATCATTGAAAATATTTCAACTAAAACGGAAAGTCGTAAAAAATATAGTGAACATTCACATAAATCTTTTTTGGCCTTGCTAGGCTTAGCAATTGGTAAAGAACAGGATTCTTTGACTGTGTAGGAGGCTATTGAAAAATGTGAGGAGTATGAAATTACAGGGAGAGAACAGTTGTTGAGCATGATCGAGGAGAAAGAGCCTTCTAGGGAATGGCCTTTACCGCTGTCTAATATGCTTCTGACTGATTTGGGACAACTGAAGATCACACGCCTATGTCAAGCCATCTAAAATCAACAAGATCTATCAGATACAGAATTACAAATTCTATAATTTCTGCTACCCAACCTCCCAAAGCTTGAAGTCCTTGATAGGTCCACAGTGATTTAATGCTACAACGAATTTCTAAATAAAATAACTTAAAAATCAACTCAAATTGACTAGCTGGTCAAGCGCTACACTCTGACTGTTCAAAGAAAGATCAAGAGCGTGAAGGATAAAGTAGCTCTGGTGAAATTGTAGAAGAAGATAAAAAAATATGGACAATTGAATGAAGGAAAGATCACTTTTGGGTAGCTTTTGGAGTGCATTTAGCTGTTTGGAATGAATGAAGAAGAACGATTGACAGCATTTAAATATTTCTATTTTTTGGAGAATTAAAAAATTCTTGAACTTGTTGATAGAAAATTAACGATTCAATGCTCCACTTGCTACCAATAACTGCTCCAAAAAGATATCTCCTCAACTAACACCTCCATCATTCATCATTCAGCCTCAGTGACCACCCTCTACTAGAATTAAAACTCATCAATCATTAACCAATTGCTAAGCGACAAACATCACCTGCTGCTGACAATCAACTGTAAAAATCAATAACTTGAACAGTTACATTCCCAACTCGCTATGATGAAGTTTGATCTAGAGGCCAACGAAAAGGAGCATCGGAGAGAAAAGGATAGGTAGGTAAATAATGTAAAAGCAAAATACACTGGCGTTATAGCTTCACTTGAGGCTGACAATTCCAACAAGGATAGGATCATCAAATGGTACCAAGGGTAGCTCGAATCCCTCATCCAAGAAAAGAAGCAAGAGTATGTGAGTGATAACAGGTCTGAGGTTTTCTATAAAGTCGTCAAAAGCACCCGAGCTGTCAGCACCACAGGTCGAATTCAGCCTCAATAAAGCCATTAAAAAGATTCCTAAGGCTAGATAAGCGAATAGAGTGAATATGAGATCTGAAACATCCAATTCTCATGATTGATATGTCATGTCCTTTAAATCGAAGAAAATAATAATACTGCATAATGACCCGCAGACTATCCATCGACAATGTCTTTGTCGAGTAAGATGATAAATTAACCTTACAAGTTGTGCCCAACGCTCTTCCTCGCAAGAAGGGAGCACTTAAGCCCCTAGATCAACGTATGTTCAGTGAGAAGCGCATAACCTAGAAGAAGATAGGTACAATTAAAAGCATCAAAAGTATCAGGAGTATCACTTTCAAGGCCAAGGATTAGGTACTCAATCAAAAAGAACAGGATTAGCAGTTTGATGTCTGCTGCACTGTCATGTGAATGATCAACATATACTTTGCACTATTCATCATATCGACAAACAGTCATTTTGAGGCAAGACAAGGGAAATGGATTTAATGATGAATCAATCAGATTTTGGTATACTTGTCCACTCCTGTGGCATGCCTCAGAGTTGGTACCAACTTTTTTTTCCAGTCCCAGCCTACTGCTTTCTCAGACATTACGTAAAGATCCCTGTCTTCCAATTCGACGAAAACTCTCTTGCCTACTGGTTTGCCTTTGTGGAACCACTGATAATGCAAGGGGTAACATTTTCCACTGCATAATCGGATCGCAATCACTCTCTTTCTCTCAGCATCACCATGAAAGCCAATACCACACTTGTTGACATCGTAATAGTAGTTTCCTTCTGCTGTTAGTTCACTGCCTTGAGGGAGGTAGGTACTGAGTTGCTCTCGGAGATCTTTGAGCAAAGGGGCTTCTTTCCAAGGGATTACTCTGCCTTTTCCAGATTCGTAGTCAGGTTGCTGAGCTTCCTCATCGAAGCAGAGGTTATGCCTGGCGTGTTTGGATACCACCCGACCATACATGAATGCCTTACTATCCCATTCCAATTTGGCCAGTTCTTCAAACAAATCTCTTCCGTTAGCTTTGCTTCCTTACAACAGACAATCCGCACCCTTCTTGACCACCAGCACTCGAGCTGGTTCTGTCTCAATTTATGTATATTCGTTCAAGTTGACGATATGGCATTTGTACCCCTTGTTTTAGAACTTCTTCATAGCTTGGTTTAGATCTTCAACAGAGTAGCCTTTTTCCATGGCTTTTCCGATAATTTGCATGCCTTTGTGATTCTAGGCTTGATCGCCGAAAGTTATCGTAAATGAACTCATATCTCTTTTGCTTATAATTACACAAGATGAAGGGTTATTAATACTTAGCAGATCTTATCGATTCTGACTGGAAATAATTAGAATTATTCTTTAACCATCTGCAAAATCAAAAATTGTAAGCCTGAGAGAGTCAATAGGACCTTCTCGATAATTATATTGCTGACATAATAAACATGAGCCTTGACCAGATTAGACGTTTGAGGTTACTACACGATCTTGAAAAGAGCCCACGTCTCACTTCTCCTAAAGCAGAGTCTAAGCGTCGCACTCTAACCAACATCAGTATGACCGACAACCTCCGTAGACTCAATAAAAATGTACATTTTGTCTGAGCCAGAAAAAATACATGATGGAGTAGTAAAGAAACACCGAAATCGAGCGCAATAATCGTATTCTGTACGAAAAGATAGTGGGTCATTTTCAGCATTTGAAGGAGACCATGCAGTGCCGAAAGAAGTGGAACAAGCACAAAAGGAAGGTAAAATACGTCAATGACAGTGATACGATGTACAGTTCAAAGCTGAAGCAACAAGAGCCGATGGTCAACTTTCGCTCTAGGGTCAATACAATTCGCGACAGCATAGTAGAAGAGTCCCGTACCTTATTTTTGGGAAAGGCTTAAATTGACAATCTCATGCTAAAAATCAAGATTAGTCTTTCCAAAGAACGCTACCTCCTATTGGCTTCCAACGACCATTTGTCAATTGAATTGGAAATGTAATATCACTAATACATGCGGCTGCACAAAGGTTTACTTGAAGGGAATCCCTGCAACATTTTTCAATACTTAGAGATCCACAACAAAAGTATTAAATTCAGAGAGAAGACCAAGGCATAAAAATATGGAAGTATGCCTGTACGACTACCCAAGACCAAGACAGTCTGCTGATACTAATATGCCTTTTTTACGATAGATATTATAATTGATTGGCGGGATGGCGAGACGAACCATGAAATCACGTTAAAAAACATATATGGAGGGCTACGAATCGGAGTAGGCCTTCAAATTCGATGAGAGCAGGCCACAACGAAGAGACTACATCACCCTCAAGAATCGCACAGCCAAGGCAAAACAAGAAAATGAGTAAGAACTTCTATAATACTACACCACCGAAAAATTCAACGATTACTTTACCACTCTCCACCCAGTCAAGGCCACCTTCAACGCCCAAGCTATCCAATAGATCAAAGAAATGCATGAAATGATCCAGGCTGGTCATAATATCTGTGTATTCGGACGAGGGTCGAAGATAGACTTATTGAAGGATGTGCATAAGAAACTACTAGGAGGATATCATACTTTTTAGGTCAAGGCCTATTTGCCCTCTGTCACTGAGAAGAAAATATGTACGCATTTTGGCGGTTTTTTGTTAGATTTAGGCTTGGCTAAAACCTTGGAAAAATATGCACTCATTGATCAGATTGAAGAGTACCACAACATTCTTAAAGAGAAAGGTAAAACTAAGATAGTCGTATTGCTGCACTCAATCGATGGTCCACAGCTGATGAACCCAGACAGTCAATAAAAATTATCTATATTGATGGATCACCCCCAAATTCAACTTATATGCTCCCTTGACAGCATGAAGATGGTCATGAACTGGTCACCAAGTACTCTTATCTCTATCTTTAGTCACCCTGCAAAAATATAGATTTATTTTCTTCAACATCGACACAAAGCAACCCTACATCTAAGAGCTTCGTTACCGATCTCTTAAAAACTAGAGTAAATAAACGACAGAGGACTCTCTTATGTATGTCTGGCAAAGTTTGAATAAAAACCAGAAACAAATAGTAAAATTTATCGCAGCAAATGCCATCGAAAACTTCAATCGTGACTAATCCGAAGCCACATATTATACCTTCACTGCACTGCTGGACATATGCATTTAAGAGGTGGTACTGTCATCGGAATCCCAATTGAGACAGAACTTGCTGGAATTGCTGGACCATAAGATCATATTGGAAAGGACCGACGACAAGAGGAATAAAAAAATATATGTGATGAAACTGGAGAAACGGGTGCTGGAGAAAGTAATGGATTTGAAGATTGATTGATTGTTAACTGATTGATTTATATTTTGGGAGGATTATAAATAACAGGAGTAGATATCATCAGTTTTGACCATTGACCTCTAGAACTGAATCGATGATCGTAACTCCTCCATCCCCATTGTTTTCGTTGACGTCATTGCTGCCAGTGCTACCTGTGTTGCCTGTGGTAGGATTACCACTTCCTTCGCCTGTAGGCTGATTGTTGTTGGTGGTGTTCTGATTTGGTGGTGTATAGCTCGTAGGGAACCCATTAGGGCAGCTATTGCAAAAGCATCCGCATCGGCTGTAGTCAAAGATGTAGGGATAGGGGCAGTTGAAAGGGATACAGCCGCCATTACCTCCACAACCTGAAGAAGGACATTGACAGATGCAGCTAGAGGTGTTCCAGACTTGAGGATATGGGCATTGCCTGGCTTGGCATTAGCATTAGCATGTGTTTGAATTCCAGAACCGAGGATAGTTGCATTGTTGCTGAGAGTTGTAACATTGACACGAACAAGTGTTGGGGTTCCATATTTGAGGCCAATTGCACTGATTTTGCTGGCATTTACATGAGCAAGATGGCGAGTCCCAAACCTGACCTGCTGGACAAGTTTGAACATTGGGGCATTCACACCGACAGTTGGTCGCACTCCATTGTTGGGGAGAAGTGCATTGCTGAATATTGACACATTGGCATTGGCACAAAGTTTTATTCCATACCTGAGGCCAGTTGCAATTTTGCTGAGGACATTATTCTCTCTAGCATCCACAAGTCGAAGGATTTTGCTTGTAACCTGAAGGGCAACATTTTCTTCTGCACTTACAGCCGCAATCCTGCCAGTCCCAGAATTTTCCTGACGGACATTCAGTGGGTCCATTTTTGCACTTGCATCCACAAGAAGGATAGCCAGACCATTCTCTCAGTGAGCTCTTGCAGGTGAAGCTTTCCACGCACTCACATTGGCAGGTATTTCTGTTGTAATGGGTCACACCAGTATTATTACAATCATAACACTTAGCAGTATTCTGAGTCAATGTGTAAGTGATAGCAGCTGGGGTCGAGCAGCAGAAATTATAGACTAGTACAGTGATGGTATTGCATCCGCATTTGAGGTAAGGCTGAAGAAGGCTGATAGTATGGTATGAAGGATAAGGAGGTAGCCAGCTCTGGATCATCTGACCGTTGATATAGACAAAACTGTACCCACAAGCTGCAAAAATAAATTTAACAGCACTTTGAGGACAATCAGTATTGAAAGTAATTGTGAAGGTGGTTTGATATCCTTTAGGATAGAGCTGATAGCCCTGGCCTGGTAATTTCCACCCGGTTCCTGTGAATTAGGCCTTCTGACCTTGCACAAAGGTCCAGTCTGTGATGGTCTATTGAGAGGATGGATCTTTAGATGTTTGGGCGAAGATTCCCTGTTGGGTTGGACTCCTTATAGGGTTAGATATGGGATTTCCATTGGAGTCGACCAACTGTCCCCCTTAGAGAGGTCTTAGGTTGTTAGTTTTTGATCCTGATCCACTCGATGATGGACCGCCTCCAAAAGAGCTGATATCGATACTGCTGGGAGCAGCAGAGGCCGAGTTATCATCAGAAGACCCGAGAATTTCTTGTTGGAAAGTGCCTGCTATGAGTAAGAGCAGAAGAAGAGTGACTTTGGCCATTTTAATGCTATAAATAGCGGATCATAATGCCTTTATTTAAGATATTATTACACACTGGCTTTTGAGTCCTATATAATATCGGCTGACAACAACCATACCTGTCAACAACTTTTGATTATTTTGGATTAATATGAGCTTTCTCGTCGAATAAGAGTTGGCCTTCGGTTTGTTTAGATTATTTATTACATTTAAGGCGCCTTTGTTGGCCATGGTCAGTGCCCAACAAATCTTTTCAAAAAAAGTACTAGAAAAATCAGACAAAAATCCATTCAATCTCTATCAATACATCATATCATCATCATAAACTCTTAACATCATCATTTGAGATATTTCTCCAGTTGTCGATAATTTTCCTCCTGGTCTTTATCACTCAAGTCGACCTCCAGCAAATCAGGCGCCAACTTCAAATATTTTTTCAATCGGCCATACTTCGAAGGATAAGCTGATAGCTGATGCCCCGCCATAATATAATGGTGATATCCCTTATCGATTATTTTCGTTATATCTTGATGGATCTTCTGCTGGTATGGTCGGTTGTTTCCCGTCGATGAGGACTCCTCACCCTAACCGACATATACTCCCTGCTCGTCACCAAGCAAAACAATGATGTATTTGGAGAATTAAGTCTAATCGTTTTAGATAAAATTGAGAATTTCGTGGAATTATTTTTCGTAGACCCGTTTTTTGTTGATGGTTTTAGATGAATTAGCCCGCTAGCTATGGTTGAAGTCCTTTACTCTATCGTTGAAGTTGAATATATTGATGAAATCATCATTATCCAGCAAAAACTTGATCCGATCGTTGTTGCTTCTCCTCAATCGGACCCGATTTATATTCGCCTCAGAAATTTCCTAGCCGTGTTGCTAAAATTGATCCTCATCTAAATTGAACATCAGCAGCAGATCAAAAGGATGGATCAGGTCGAATAGTTTATTCAATAGTTTGTGATAAGGTTTAGGATTTGGCAAACTTGAAAGGAAATAGATCTTTTTGTTGCTTGTGTTGTAAAATTGTTTTACGAGCTTCAGTTAAGGAACTTCGTCTTCGAAGAGGAGAGAGTGTCTTTAGGTTTAGAGGATCCGGATCAGGCTGGTTAGTAGCTTGCGCTTGAAAATGTTGCTGCTTTATTATTTTATCTTAGATAGAGGGATAAATACCAGAGGATGGATGAGGCTATTAAAGAGGACCTAATCGAGGTGTGGGCTGAGCTGCTCAGCCATTGTCGCAATCAGATATCTGGCTGTGATTCGTACTTCTTTTTGGCTTGATTTTCCTAAATATTCCAAAGTTTTAAAAGGCACTGGCAGCTGCAAGCATTGATGTACCATCAATCTGGCAATTTATCCTCTCTGCACTTGCTCATGACGGATCAGATGCATATACTTCTGCTCTAAATGAATCAAATCCTGAAACTAAGCCAACTCCTAACGTTAATCTTCTTATTTGATGATGTTCATGTTGTTCTAGAAGGTGAGAAGCTAGGTCCACCACCAATATTTTTGGAGGGTCAGCTCGTAAATTGCGCCTATTTATTAAGTGAGGATATCGAGGTTAGATTCGGTCAGGGATTGGGATTTCAAAGCTATTAGATCCTAGTAGTAGGCAATTATTCTGCGGTAGGCTTGGGCTGTCTCCTCGGTGATAGCTGTTGGGCTCATCTGATATATCTATTCTTCCTATGTGGTCTCTTTGGTGAGGTCATCCTCTTCATCTGAAAATTATTCATCTAATCTCAAATTATTGAGGTCAAAATGGACGCTTTCGAAACCTCGACCTCGGATGATACTGCTATCTCTCTTGCTCCTTGATAACCCATTCAATGAAAATTCGCTGTCTTCGTAAGATTTCTCAGATTTCGATTCATCTTTTGGCTCGGTTATGTTGACGATGTCGATGTTCGACTCACTTAGTTGATTTTGAATAGTTTTACAAGTCTGTCCATAGATCTAGGAAGATTTAATTTTCCTCAAAATGGGTCCCTCATCTATTTATAGGGTCTATATATCATTGCTGAAGCGAACTCCTCTGTTCTGGCGAAAACTGACGCTGATGTTTTTCATCAGCTCTTCATTGTCAGGGTTCAATAAATTGTAATTGGCGTTTCGTCGTTTATTGAGCATTCTCTATTTTGTTTAGTCTTTGAATTATTTGAATTTGTTATTGGAAAAGGTCATAAGCCTAGTCTTTTTGGTCGACTTCCTTCTTAAAGGTAGCTACTTCATTTTCAAATATTTTTGCACCAAAATACCCTAAATAGCAATCAGCTCTCGAAAGATATACTCCTGCACTGCTGAATTTTAATGTCCGAACAGATCAATCCCTTCTTTAAGCAACCTTTTGTACCTTGATTTATTTTTGAATTTCAGCAATTTATGGATCCACATGAACTTGTGAAAATAGTCCACCAAAAAAGAAAATAATTCTGGCTTCTTAGTGAAAGAGTTGAATTATTTCTATTCTTTGTTGCGCAAGTGTTCACTCATGTTGCGGATAAGCATAATACTAGTGAGGAGTGTATTTTCGATCGTGTCCACAGAAATGGTCAAGAAAAAGAGAGAAACAGCTATCACGGCCACAAGCGAGTAACCCGTGTATCTAATATGATTGAGAGATCTAGATTTGATTTAGTCGATATCAGCATAATAGGTGCTGTTGGCTGAAATGTAGTAGGACAGAGTATAAGGATTGCTTATGAGAGGAATCGAGTAGCTGAAAGGTTGGATTTCGGGACTGATCTGATGATGGAAGTAAGAATAGACAAATGAGCCAGTAAATAGACCCAAAAATATGATGGGCTATTCTCGACAAGCAGTAGGTATGCCCAAACTAGCATCGACATAAATTGAAATTCGAGTTATGTAATCTGACAGACAATTTTGTAAAAATGCATAGTCGAAGGTAGAGTCTTGGGTTGCCCAGTCAATGATGGAAGGATAGCTGACAGTACTTGTAAGTTGAGGTAGGTCAGTTTGAAAGAAAAAACTATTATCAAGACCTGTCAGGACACTGTCTGAATATTGTTTTACCAGAGTCACGCATAAAACAGAATAAATAGGGTTCATGTACAAGCAATAAAACTGATATAAATTCCCACTTGTGAATGGTACTTCAGCAATAATATATTTTTGCATTAAGGCTAAATTCGTACTTGTATTGCTTGAGTAGGTAGTTGTAAGTTGATTGACCAGTTAGCTGTTGATTGTGCTGTTGAAAGGCAAAGAAATTGGTGTTGAGTTGAGGTAGACTACTTCATTGTCTTTATAGAGAAAAATGAATGTAGAGTGGATATTAGAGACTAAACTACGGCTATTTGCCTTGAGTATGGGGTACATAGCTTAGTATGTGGAATAATTTGAGGCTGAAGAAAGAGAGCAGTCGAAATAGTTAGCATTACAGCTATAACTTCCTGCACTATATCCACCAGCTTCCATGATTTTTTCACATCCGTCCAGAAAATTCATCACTCGATCGATTTCCATTGACCTTGCTTCCGTCATTTGCTTGCCGATCATAACCATAAAGTCAAACTAACTCATCGTCCTCATTCTAAATTCAGTCATAGTTCCGGCTATCTTCAGAATGATAAACAGCCCAAAAAACATGAGACAACCTACCGATATATTTCTCGTGAGCTTATGTTGCAAATTGATCCTGAAGTCGGTCAGATGGATTTAAATTTATTCGCTTTACATTTGTAAGGATGTGCTTGTAATAGGGAATTTTGAATATATTAAGGTATAGATCAAATTTAGATGGTTTATTGGTTTTGAAGGGGCTTGTAGCCGTCTTGTCGTTGGATCTGCTCCCGTAGTTTTTCTATTTACTCTTCGTTGACCTTCTAAAATTATAGAATTGACTATTGGATGCGAATTTTGAAGTTGCGAACCAGCATGTTCAAAGCCTTTGTTCTTTTTTCCTTCTTTGTCGACAAAAAAGGCACTTGATTGTCAATCTGATGCATCAAAGCATGCAAATTCATCATCTGTTCCTGCACTTCACTACTCTCTTTATTATCTCCTTGTTGGGCTTCATAGGAAGCTTTAGTTGCCACTAACATGTTCAATTTTAAAATATTGCTCATTTCCTGAAACAATCGATTATAGAAAGCACCTTTGTTTTCTTTGTACCAATCTAATTGTCTCATGAAAGCGTTGAT
>Ga0100378_1002632_pt1 | contig 17745 bp, 16 predicted proteins | sample CryGeymeta201502_FD_81535 | JGI IMG/M metagenome (GOLD analysis project Ga0100378, IMG submission 81535) | Groundwater microbial communities from Crystal Geyser aquifers in Utah, USA - Crystal Geyser metaG 2015-02 | ecosystem: Environmental > Aquatic > Deep subsurface > Groundwater | place: USA...
AAGATCCATGGTTCAGGTAAAAGTGAGAGGGAATCGGAGCTAAGGATCAATTCTCTTGAGGGTGATTTGTAGTGCCTAAGAAAGAAATTTGGCTCTTTCCGAAGTCCTTGCAGCCAAATTTGGCCAAATTTCTTTTTAGTGTTAACTGAAGATAATTATTCGGTTACCCGGATTAATTAGATATCTCTTAGTTTTTGGATTGTTTCTAAAGACGCGAGTTCCTTAAGATTTTTTGATATTTTTAGGATAATCTTTTTGTTGTTTTCTTTTGTTTTCTCGACGGGAACTCCTTTCTTTATTATCTTACCTATGTGGTCTCTGATGGATGATTCTGTTATTTGGAGATATTGGGATAGGAGCTGGTAATCGACGACAAGGCCTTGTTCTTCTAATTGGTATAATATTGCGAAAACTTTCATTTCTGTGCTCGTTAATGCTTGAAATTTAATACGAACTTCTTCCTTTATTTCATTAATTGTTTCTATAACTTTTGATGCTTGATTTAGCCTGTTGTCTGTCTGTCGATGTGTCTGTCTGTCTGTCGAAACCCCCTTATTTCTAGTGGAAATAACTGAATTTGAGCTTTTTACAGCTTCTAGAGGGTAATTAACTGTCGATGTGTCTGTCGATGTGTCGACAGGAAACGAAGGGGTGTCTATATTCGCCTGTCGATGTGTCTGTCTGTCTAAGGTTCGTTTAAGCAAATTAAAGCTGACGTTATGTTCCTTTATATTTGCTTTAATTTCTTGTAATTCTTGATTCTGTTTCTCTATTAAAGATTTAAGACCTGCTAGTTCAGTTTCTAGGTATTGGTAATTATAATATAAATTGTAAATGTCTTCCTTAGCTTTGTCGAAGGCTTGTCTTATCTTTTCTGGATTCATTGAATTTACCAGGTTTTTATAGATTTAAGGATTATTGTTCTTGAAAACCGTGAATGCTTGATTGGATAGCCTCCATCTTTGCCTGCGTTTATAATCAAGCCCTTCCGGATTCTTATTGATTTCTGTTACTAGAAATTTTGATTTCAGGTCTTGGAGAAGAGCTTTGACAAACTCTTCGTCCCGGGCTATCTCTTGGGCTATATGGGCTGTAAATGCTGATTGAGGAGATATAGAATATAAGTGGTGCAGAATTTGTTCTTGAATCTTGGCTTGCTTCTTGTTAGATATTTTTGGCATGATATTGGTTGGAATTGAAGTTTATAGATATTCGGTTTTCTAAACGATAGTTTCTTAAATGCTGGCTTCCGGGGATGGCTAAGTGATTTCTATTTAAGATGGCTGGAAAAATTGAATATATTGAAGCGTTGGAAAAGAAGGAGGTATCTGGGATTTTGAATCCTTTGGTTAAAGAATGGTTTTTTTCCCGTTTTTCGGATTTTTCATTGACACAGTTGTATGGGGTTAAGAGGATTTATGATAGAAAGAATATACTTATCTCGGCTCCTACTGGTGGAACTAAGACTTTGACTGCCTTTCTTGGCATTCTGAATTATCTTGTTGGTTTGGCATTAAAAGACGAGTTAGAAGATAAGATATATTGTGTTTATACATCTCCATTAAAAGCTTTGAGTAATGATATTTTTGTTAATCTTGAACAGCCGTTGAAGGAGATAGGAGAATTGGCTGAAAAGAAGGGATTAAAGATGCAGAAAATACGTGTTGGGCTTCGTACAGGAGATACCACCGCTAGTGAAAGAGCGAAGATGGTTAGAAAGGTTCCGCATATTTTGGTTACAACTCCTGAATCATTATCAATAATCTTAACGACACCTAAGTTTGTTGAGAATTTTAGGGCGGTGGAGTTTGTTGTTGAGGATGAAATTCATGCTATGGCTAATAAGCGTGGAGTCTACTTGTCATTATCTCTTGAAAGGTTGCATGAAAAGAGTTTGATTGAACCGGTTAGAATAGGCCTTAGTGCGACTATTGCTCCGATAGAGGAAATTGCCCGGTTTTTGGTTGGAAAAAACAGGGATTGTTTGATTGCCAAAGTTGAGTTAGTTAGGGATATTGATATAAAGCTTATTAGTCCTGCTGAAGATGTCTTAGAAGCAGAGGACCCAGAGAATAGAAAGAAGTTGTATAAGATTTTGGATGAATTAATTGATGAACATAAAACTACTTTGATATTTACTAATACAAGGGCAGCTACTGAAAGGGTTGTACATCATCTTGATGATTATTTTCCTGGAAAGTATATTGGGTTGATAGGGGTGCACCATTCTTCAATGAGTAAGAATAAAAGATTTGAGATTGAGGAAAAGCTTCGGAACGGGAAGTTGAAAGTTGTTGTTTCTTCGACTTCGTTAGAGCTGGGAATTGACATTGGTAGTATTGATTTAGTTGTTTTACTTAGAAGCCCGAAGAGTGTTGCTCGTGCACTTCAGCGTATAGGTCGTGCGGGGCATCAATTACATGCAAATCCCAAGGGAAGGTTTGTTGTTTTGGATAGAGATGATTTGATTGAATCCGGGATTTTGATGAAGAGCATGGTTGAGAAGAAGATTGATGAGGTGCAAATTCCTAAGAATTGTTTAGATGTTTTAGCACAGCAGATATATGGGATGGCTATTTCAAAGATTTGGAATGCTGAAGAGATGTTGAAAGCAATTAGGAGGAGTTATTGTTATTCTGATTTGAAAAAAGATGATTTTTATGATGTTATTTCGTATTTGGCAGGGGATTATGCGTTGGAACATAGGAATGTTTATGCTAAGATTTGGTATGATGAAGAAACCAAGGAAATTGGGAAGAGGGGAAAACTTGCCAGGGTTTTATACATGACTAATATTGGAACGATTCCTGAAGAAGGTTTTATTGAAGTTGTGATTCAGAGCCCCTCTGAAAGACGAGGACAAAGTGTTGGGAAAATTGATGAAGCTTTTTTAGAGAGGATAAAGAAAGGAGATGTGTTTGTTTTGGGAGGGGGCAAGTATCAATTTATGTTTTCAAGAGGCATGAAAGCTTATGTTATTGCTGATGTTTCTAGGACTCCTACGGTGCCCTCATGGTTTTCGGAGCAGTTACCATTGAGTTTTGATGTTGCTAATGATATTGCTCGTTTTAGAGGATTGGTAAGAGAAAGAATAAAGAAACCTAAGGAGGCGATTGATTTTATTGAGGATTATTTATACATTAATAGGGCTGGGGCGAAGAATATTTACCAGTATATTAGAGAACAATATAAGTTTTCTGAAATCCCGGATAACAGGACAATAGTTGTTGAAAAATTTAAAGAGGATAAGGAATATTTGTTATTTCATAGCATGGTTGGACGTAGGGTAAATGATGCTTTGGCTAGGGCTTACGCATTTGCAGCTGCCAGATTTAGGATGAGGGATATTGAGATTGGGATTAATGATAATGGATTTTTTATAGCTGGTGAGCAGTTGGATGAGAAGAAGATATTAAAAGCGGTTACGGCTGACAAGTTGGATGGAATTCTTAAGCAGGCAATTGAGAAGACTGATGTTTTGAAAAGAAGGTTTAGGCATTGTGCGGCTAGGGGATTAATGATTCTTAGAAGTTATAAAGGAAGAACAAAGAGTGTTGGTAAACAGCAAGTACATTCTCATTTTCTCTTGGCTGCTGTTAAGAAGATTTCAGATGAGTTTCCTATATTACGTGAGGCGCGGCGGGAGGTTTTAGAAGATTTGATGGATGTTGGTAATGCGAAGAAGGTTTTATTAAAGTTGGATTCTGGAAAAATGAAGTTTAAGGTTGTTAGAACCCCAATGGTAAGTCCGTTTGGATTGAATTTGATAATGCAAGGGCATGCTGATTTGATTAAGGTGGAAGATAAGATTAAGTTTTTGAAGAGGATACATCAGTTACATTTGAAAGTGATTGGAGAAGATATTTAGTATAGTTATGTTTGAATAAGATAATTGGTTGTATAAGTTGTGGCTGTTAGGTATTAAAGGGTTGAGGGATATAAGATACTGATGACTACTGAAAGAAACGGAGAAATTTTTTAGTGGGGGTTGTTATGCCTTCCTGCAATGGGCCGAACCTGTAAGAGATACTGGAAGCCCTGTTAAAGAAAGTTATTAGAGGAGAATAATTCGTAAGGCTGTGTAGGGCCTCTTTAGTTAAATTTAATTAGTCTTTTTCTGGGAAATTAATATGGAAGTTGAATATGTTGGGAAATGTTTGTTATTAAACATTGATGGGAAGAAGATTTTAGTAATTGGAGACCTGCATCTTGGTTATTCTGAAAGTTTGAGGCGTTCTGGTGTTTTAATTCCTGGAGATTCTTTTAAGGAAGTTGTAAGAGAACTGGGTAAGATAATGGAAAAAACAGGAAATGTCAACGAGATTGTTCTTTTGGGAGATTTAAAACATGAGTTTGGAGGGATTTCAAATGCAGAATGGAGAGAGATAAAAGAGTTGTTAGATTATTTAAAGAAAAAAGGGAAAGTGATTATTGTTAAGGGAAATCATGATAAAATAACGGAAGTTATTACAAAACAGAAGGGATTAGGATTAGTTGATTATTATATTATTGATGGGGTCGCATTCGTACATGGCGATAGGAAGTTAGAAGAAAGTGAAATATATGATAAGAAAATAAAATATTGGGTTATTGGGCATGGGCATCCAGCTATTAAGATTACGGACAATGTTAAGGAGGAAAAGTATAAGTGTTTTTTAGTTGGAAAGTATAAGAAAAAAGATGTGATTATTGTTCCGAGTTTTTTTGATGTTAATCTTGGAAGTGATCCGAGGGATTTTGATTTGGGTTTGGCTTGGAAGTTTGATTTAATGAGGTTTGTGGTAAGAGTTATTGAAGGGTTGGATGTGTTGAACTTTGGAGAATTGGGAAAATTGAATTATTGATTTGATTGACGAGTTAATGAAGGGATTCTTATATGGGATGGTAATCCAAGTTCATCTTGTAGTTGGAGTGCCTTTGGAGCACATTTTCTTAAAATAAAATTGTAAAGGAAGACCGTTGCATTTTTAGGGATTTTTTTCTTTTTCCAGGATTTAATAATGTCTTTTGATTCTTCCTTAGATACATTTAGGGTTATTGCTCCCTCAAATAAGATTTGAGCCATAAAATCTTCTTTCTTTGTAGAAACATCTTTGTAATTTAAAATATGGGTAAATCTTAATTTGACTGCTTCGGTGTCCTTTAAAAGATCTAATTTTTCCTTTGAAATATCTTGAAATTCTATTTTTGCATCTACATTTATTTGTTTAGAATGTTTTTCTTTGTTCCCTTGTATTTTTGTAAAATTAAATCCGATGACTTGCATTAAGAGGTTTATAGTTTGGGGTTTATAAAGATTATTACATTAAATCTTCTTCTGAAACTACTACGAAATCACCTATTGCAACAATAGAATTGTAGGGAATTATCATTTCTTTTTGGGGGGTTATTTCAAGATTAAGGTTTTTTACATAGGCTGTGTGATCTTTTAGAAGCATTTGAATTAGTTCCCCTGTTCTAGTTTCAAAAGTAATGTCCTTTACGGTACCTAATCTTTTACCCTCTTTTGTTACAACGAGGCGACCAACGACTTCCCTTAAAGGCTTTTTATCTAAACCCATGTTGTGAGTAAAGAGGCTTTGTATTTAAATATTATGATAATGAAAAGAATTGATTTAGGGCATTTGTTGGATAGTTAAAATAAATTTAAGGACCCTGACCCTTTGATTTCTTATGGAAAATATGAAAGGGTTTAAATACTGGAGGTAAACAGGTTTTTTTAATTTTCTTTTTTAAAGTTTATTATATTATATTATATATATTATATTAATTATTAATTAATATATGTATTAAAACGAGAACGTTCGTTTAATTTTGTTATTTATATTTTTTAATGAAATGGTTTCCAGTGGAAATAATGGTGTAGGGTATTTAATGCAAAATTATGCTTTGTTCGACGAAAAAGTGGCATTTGGATAAGAAATAAGGGTTATAAAATAGATAAGTTTATAATGTGATTTGATTTTTCTAAGCTAGAAAAAAGAGGATGGCACAGAAATTAGATAAAATATTTGATTCTTTTGTTGAAAATAATTTGTTTAAGGATAAGAGGGTTTTACAAACTAATTATACCCCCGATACTATTCCTCATAGGGATAATCAGATAGAAAATGTGGCTTCTATTCTTGCGCCCGCCCTTAGGGGAGACAGGGTGAGTAATTTGTTTATTTATGGGAAGACGGGGACTGGCAAGACATTAAGTGTTCAACATGTTACTAATGAATTAATGAAAAGGGTTAGCGATAGCAAAAGTGATAATCTAAAGGTGGTTTATATTAATTGTAAATTAAAAAAGATTGCAGATACAGAATATAGGATTCTTGCAGAAATAATAAATAGTTTAGGCGGCAGCGTTCCTATCACAGGCCTCCCTACTGATGCAGTTTATAATAAGTTTGTGGATATGATTGATGATAAGAGGCAAAATGTTATTTTAATTTTGGATGAGGTTGATCAAGCGATTAAGAAAATAAGCGATAGCTTTCTTTATACATTAACAAGATTAAATAGTGACTTGAAGAATGCACAAATTGGAATAGTTGGCATTAGCAATAGTCTAACGTTTATGGATTGTTTAGACCCAAGGGTGAGGAGCAGTTTAGGCGAAGAAGAGTTGGTTTTTCCTCCTTATAATGCATTACAATTAATTGATATATTGAGAGAGCGATCTAAGACTGCGTTTGTTGAAGGTGTTTTAGGTGAGGAAGTTATTTCTAAGTGTGCTGCATATGCGGCCAGAGAACATGGAGATGCAAGAAGGGCTTTGGACTTATTGAGGGTTGCAGGGGAACTGGCCGAGAGGACACAAAGCAAAAAAATAGAAGAAAAGCATATTGATGAGGCAAATAGTAAAATAGAAAAGGATAAAATGTTAGACATTATTGAAAATGAGCCAAGGCAGTTCCAGTTAGTTTTAATGGCTATAATGGATTTGACTGAAGATAAGAATTTTGATAAGATTTATACCGGAAATATTTATAATAAATATCAGGAAATTTGTGAAAAAACTAAGAATGAGATTTTAACACAGAGAAGGATTAGTGATATTATTGCTGAGTTTGACATGTTAGGCATTATTAATGCAGACGTTGTGAGTAAAGGAAGGCAGGGCAGGACAAGAGTGATTAAGCTTATGTTATCTGAAAGTTTAAAGAAAAAAGCAAGAGAGATTTTACTAGGCAATTTAAATATATGATGTTAAATGAAGGATGAAATACTTAGTTTGGTTAGGGAGAAGGGTCTTTTATTAGAGAAAGCTTTGTTTGAAGTTTTAGATAGTTTTGACAGCCTTCAGGATGCTCGTGATTTTTTAGAGGGTTTGGAAAAAGCTTCTGGGAATAAGGTAATTACAGTTTCTAACCTATCTAAAAATTTTGAATATGTAAAAGAAGTAGTTAATCATTTACCCGGACAGGAGAGAGAAGTCGTGGAGAGATTTCTTGTTAAAGGAGGATTAAATTTAGAGATTACTAAAGAGAGAGAAGTCGTGGAGACGAAACCGACAAGGAAACTTGACTATAAGGTATTTTATGCTGATGGGAATAATGCTCGGAAGATAGAAGTGAGGGATTTTGTTTCCCATTTTAGAGTAAGATATCAAGCCTTACAAAGGATTTTAATGGCCCGGCCAGAGGTTCAACAGAATTTGATTTCACTAAATAAATTGGGAGTGAATAGAGAAAGCTTTGTTTTTATTGGAATAGTCGCGGAGAAAAGAATTACAAAAAATAAAAATTTAATCATAAAGTTTGAGGACTTGACAGGTGAAATAAATGCACTTGTTAAACCAGATAGTGATTGTTTTAAAGAGGTTAATGAATTGCAGATGGATGATGTGGTTGCTGTAAAAGCTTCTGGGAATAAGGAATTAGCATTCATTTATAATATTTTTTGGCCTGAATCTATTTTGTTGGATAAAACTAGGTTTGATGAAGAGGTATGCGTTGCATTTTTGTCAGATATTCATGCAGGAAGTAAGAATCACCTTGGTAAGGAATTTCAGAAATTTATAAATTGGTTGAACGAGGATGAATTGGCTAAGAAAATAAAATATATGTTTCTTGTCGGGGATAATATTGATGGCGTCGGTATTTTTCCAGGTCAAGAAAGACTTCTCGAAAGGACTAGTGCTAAGGAGCAGTATGAAATGCTTTCAGAATATTTAAAACAAGTTCCAAAAAACATAACTATGTTTATGTGTCCGGGACAACACGACGCGGTTAGGGTTCCTGAACCCCAACCAGTTATTGGAAGAGATTATGGGGAGGCTTTGTATGATATTGATAATTTGGTTTTGGTTTCCAATCCTGCGATGGTTAAGTTGATGGAAAAGGATAAGGAGTTCAAGGTTTTGATGTACCATGGTGCGAGCATTCATGTGTTCATTAATGAAATTGAAGAATTAAGATTGATGAAAGCTCATAAATGTCCGGCCAAGGCTATCAAACATATGTTAAAGAGAAGACATTTAGCGCCTATGCATGGGGTGGCTCATTCTATTGTTTATGTACCTCATTTGGAAAAAGACCCCTTGGTAATAGAGGAGGTTCCAGATGTTTTATGTATGGGAGAGGTGCACAGGTTGGATATCGATAGCTATAATGGTGTTAGGATAATTACTGGGAGTTGCTGGCAATCTCAGACAGAATATGAAGAAAAAATAGGGAATGTCCCAGAAGCATGCAAGGTCTCTATTTTAAATTTAAAGACAGGAGAAATAAAAATTTTAGACTTTAGCGAAGATGAAAACTAATTCCCATTTTGCACGTATAAAAAAGAAAGTTGATGAATATTATAATGTAGCAGAATCTGCACGTAGCAAGGGTTTGGATCCTGTTTCAAAAGTAGAGGTTCCTATCGCAAGCTCCTTGGCGGAAAAGGCCGTTGGGTTGATATCTGTTATGTATCCCCAATTACAGGATAAAAAGATTGTAAATCGGATATTGGAGCTGGAAAAAAAATATGGTCAATTAAGTATTTCTGTTTCAATGTTAATTGCCGAGGATATAGCAAAAGAAAAGTATTGTAAATTTAAAGATAAGATTGAGGCAATCGATGCAGGGGTAAGAGTTGGTTTTTCATATACTACTCTAGGTGTTGTTTCAAGCCCATTAGAGGGATTTACAGGTCTAAAATTAGGTAAGACAAGAGACGGGAGAGATTATTTCAAGGCTTATTTTTCTGGCCCTATTAGAAGCGCAGGAACCACCGCAGGGTGTGTTGTTTTGATGATTATCGATTATTTAAGAGAAATATTTGGTTATGCTAAATATGATCCAAGTGAGGAAGAGGTTAAGAGATATATTACGGAAAATTATGATTATCATGAGAGAGTCACGAATTTACAGTATTTGCCTACGGAAGAAGAGATAACTTTCCTTGCAAGGAGGCTCCCTATTCAAATTTCTGGTGAGCCTACTGAACAAAGAGAGGTTTCAAATTACAAGGATTTGGATAGAATTGAAACTAATTTTATTAGGGGGGGAATGTGTTTGATTTTTTCTGAAGGTTTAGCACAGAAAGCTGCCAAAGGGTGGCGTTTGTTGAAGGGGGCAAAGGAGAAAGGCTTGCAATCTTCGGGATGGAATTGGTTAGATGAATATATTGAATTACATTCTAAGAGGGAAAAGAAGGGGGATGATAGCAGTCCTACTTATATCAAAGATCTTGTTGCAGGAAGGCCCGTGTTTGGACATCCAGGTTCTTCAGGAAGTTTTAGGTTTAGATATGGAAGAGGAAGAACTTCTGGATTTTCTGCCACTTCGGTTCATCCAGCAACTATGGCTATTACAGACGGGTTCATTTCTTTTGGAACACAGTTAAAGATAGAAAAACCAACTAAGGGGTGTGCAGTTTCGTCTTGCGAAGGCATAGATGGGCCAATTGTTAAATTGAGTGATGGAAGTGTTAGAAAACTCAAGGATTTTGATGAGGCTAAGAAAGTTTATTCTGATGTAGATGAAATAATTTATCTTGGGGATTTGTTGATGCCTTTTGGTGATGTTGCTAATAGAAACTATGATTTACTTAAATCAGGATATGTTGAGGAATGGTGGGCATTGGAAATGGAAAAAGCTGGAAAAAAAATAGATGATGAAAAGAATGTTAGTTTTGAAGACGCCTTAAATTATTCTGATAAATTTAACGTGTCCTTACATCCAAATTATATTTTTTATTGGACCCAGATAACCTTGAAGGACTTTTATGGGTTGATTGATTGGATTGCTAGAGGTGTTGTCAAAGGAGATGATTTAATCTTACCATTTTCTTCAAAAAATATGGAACGCTTTGAAAAGGGGAAGAGAACTTTGGAGCTGATAGGTTGCGAGCATAGTATAGGAGTGGAAAATGTTATTGTTAAGGGAAGTGAGGCAAAATCGCTTTTAACAAATCTAGGATTGGAATTCAAGGAAGGAGATTTGGAAAAAAATGTTGATGAAATTATAAAGAAGATGGATAAAGAAAAAGGCGTTTTAGAAAATATTAATCTTTTTTCAAGATTTAAAATTAAAGATAAGGCTGGGTCTTTTATCGGGGCAAGAATGGGCAGACCTGAAAAGGCAAAATTAAGAAAATTAACGGGAAGTCCACATGTATTGTTTCCCGTTGGTGTTGAAGGAGGGAGATTAAGAAGTGTTCAAGCTGCTTATGAGGTTGGGAGGGTTAAGGCAGAGTTTCCTAATTATTTTTGTAAAAAGTGTGAAGAAGAAAGCGTTTACCCCAAATGTGTGAAATGTGGCGAGAGTTGCAAGAAAATGCATTATTGTTTTGTTTGTGGAAGGAGTTCAGATGACAAATGTAAACAGCATGAAAGAGACTCGCAGTATAGGGAGAGGAGAATAGATATTAGACACTATTTTGATGTGGCTAAGAAGTCTACAGGAGTCCGGTTAGATGATCTGCCCGTCGCGGTTAAAGGCGTTAGGGGGACAAGCTCAGAAGAGCACGATTGTGAAAATCTTGCAAAAGGCTTGTTGAGGGCCAAATATGACTTGCATGTGAATAAGGATGGCACCATAAGATATGATGTTACTGAAATGCCTATAACTCACTTTAAGTCCGTGGAAATTGGTACAAGTATAGAAAAACTAAAGGAGTTAGGATATACTGAAGATGTGAATGGGGCTGAATTGGTTTCTGGAGATCAGACAGTTGAATTATTCCCTCACGATATTATTTTACCTTCTTGTCCTGTTACACAAGATGAAAGGGCTGATGATGTGTTTGTGAATGTGGCTAAATTTGTTGATGATGAATTAGAAAAAATTTATAGGTTACCCAGATTTTTCAATGTTGAAACAAGAGATGATTTAATCGGCACTTTATTTGCTTGCATCGCACCACATATCTGTACCGCAACAGTTGGAAGACTGATTGGATTTTCTAAAACCCAAAGTTTGCTCGCAAGTCCCTACATGCATGCAGCCATGAGAAGGGATTGTGATGGAGATGAAGCAGCAGTTATCTTATTGATGGATACTCTTGTTAATTTCTCCAGGAAATTTTTGCCCGCCCATAGAGGTGGTACACAGGATGCTCCGCTTGTTTTAAACTTTAAAATTAATGCAGGAGAGGTTGATGACCAGATACTGGATTTTGATTGTGGCAGTTATCCTTTAGAATTATACGAGTTTTCAGAACAAGGAAAACATTCTTCAGAGGTTAAGATTGAAATGATAAGTGACAGGTTGAGAGATGGAAAAGACCCTTATACAGGAATAGGCTTTACTCATAAAACAGACAATTTTAATAATGGGTGTTTGAATTCATCTTATAAGTTTTTACCCACAATGGAAGACAAAGTGAGCAAGATGATGGCGCTTTGTGAAAAAATTAGAGCTGTGGATACAACAGATGTTGCCCGATTGGTTATAGAAAGGCACTTTATTAGGGATACAAAAGGCAATTTTAGAAAATTTTCAATGCAATCTTTTAGGTGCGTAGGTTGTAATAGCAAGTTCAGGAGACCTCCCTTAACGGGAAGATGTACTAATTGTGGAGGAAAGATAATATTTACTATTTCCGAGGGCAGTATCATCAAGTATTTAGAAAAGGCCTTGAGATTGGCCAGGGATTACCATGTAAGCGAATACCTATTAGAATGTCTTGAGCTGACAAAGAAGGATATCGAGAGCATGTTTGGAAAGGAGAAAGAGAAACAGACTACTTTGTTTTAATTATTATATATTAGAGGTAACCAGGAATTTGATACTGATACAAATTGAAGAATATAAAAAATGAATAAATCTAAAGTTTTTTTAACTATCTTGATGGCTTTTGTTTTTGTAGCAAGTTTTGCGTTTGCGGTCAAGTCAGTTCATGTAGACTCTAATGGTGTTGAGACTGCTTTGGAACAGACATCTTGTACGAAGATACAGGGTGGTGAATTGTTAACAAGCGATAATGCTGTAATTGAAATAGGATTTGACATGCAGGGTTATAATTACCAATGATATATGTTCAATGGAAGTCATTACGGATTTGACAGTTATATTGGAAGTGGCACATGGCTTACAAACCATCAGAAGGGAAGTTACATATAGGATAATGAAAATTGTAACTGGGATTACTTTATGAAAATTGTTGCTGCATTCAATGTTACCTTAACATAAGGAGTTCGGTATGATGCAGATGGCATTGAGATTGACTCTGAAACTGGGCAATTCGTAATAATTCAGCAAGTTGAAAATAACTCTTGTTCGGACGCTAATGGGGCTGCATATCTCGGAGACGCCCCAACTGGATTTGCTTTTTACAACACTTAAATAACCTTTATTTTTTCTTATTTCTTATTTTCTTTTTATGTCAAGGTTGCCGATGCAGAAAACCATTTACTTTAACGCATGGATGAATACAACCTTGAGCATCCAAAAGTTCAAACAAACCCCACACTTTAATTGGGTAAAACATAAGAACTTTTTGATATTAAATAGATGATAATAAGTAGAAAGTGATTGTGGGAATCAGGAGGACGCCCATTAAGTTAATCCGTCTTGCTCCCGAAAGTATTGTGAAAACACCAAGGGCTGATGCGGTTATAAATGTGAGAAATCCAAGGGCGTTTGAAAATGCCAGAATAATTACTGAAAGAACAATTAATATGGAGATTGACAGATAACTGTAATCTATTTTTGAAATATATTTAGAAAATATTTTCGATATATTTAGGGCTATTAAGAATGAGACTATTCCAGATACTACTATTGTCACTATTAGGATTGATATGTCTTGTAGGGTAACTGTTTCCAAGACGCTTTTTATTGCAAGAGCAGCTCCGGTTCTTGTTCTTCCTATTGAAAAGATTGTTATGAAACTCAATCCCATTACAATGGTATTTATGGCTCCCAGTAAAATTAGGAATCCTCTTTTTGATTGTTGAATAAATTCGGAGCCGATTACTGCTGCATGTCCAGCTCCAATTCCAGGAAGAAAAGAACATATAGGTGCCGAGATTATTGCTCCAGAAATTGCTTTGAGGAATTCCTGTTTTGTTGTTTTAATTTGTTTTATTGGATAGATTGTTTGTTTTGGAATGCTTGTTTTTTGTTTTATTGTTATTATTAATGCGGATGCTCCAAATAAGCCTGAAAGTAATGGGAGGAGGGGATTTTGAATTGGAAGATTGAAGGAGGCGATGCCGAGGAAACCTGAGAAGATGAAGATTGTTAATGATAAGAGAAAGTTTTTCTCTCTGAATATTAGATAAAGAGAAAGGAAGATTAGAATGAATGGAAAGATTAATTTGACGTAACTGAAAATTACGGGAATTATAAAAATGAATACTGGGGCGAAGATTACAATTGTTGCCAGAGCCATCAAGGAACCATATAGTGTGAGTATTACTGCCTCATATGCTTTTCCTTCCTTAAGGTATTGATGGCCTGGAAGTATGGAAAGAAAAGTATCTTCTTCTGGTGCACCGAAGAAAATGGATGGGATGAAGTCTAAGAATGTGTGGGTTATTGCCATTGATGCAATAAATGTAGCTATTGCAATTGTCGGAAGGCCCGATAATGTGGTTATAAGGGAAAGAATCAGTGCAGCTATTAGATTTATGTGGATTCCAGGAATTAGGCCTGTAATAGTTCCGGCGATTAACCCCAAGCATAACGCGATGATTATCTCCATAATCATGGGTTTCAAGGGGCCTCCCGCCTTTGATTTTTTGCTTATTCTGGTGGCTACCAAACCCGACTTTTCCTTCGGAGTTTTTGATTGCTCTTTCTACCATTTTATAGACGATATTCTTTTTAAACATTGTCGCTTAATATGGATTCCAGGACTAATTCTTTAGAGATTTTATGGATTTTGGTGTTTTTTGAGCTAATTTGAAAGAGTTTTGGAAAAACAAAACTGTAACAAAGCTATTAAATAAAATATTGTCAATAACCTTATGGGACATGTTAGGAGATGTATTGATTACAATAAGCCAATTCATAACTTAAGCATTCTTGCAAGGCGATGCAGAAAACCATGCACTTTAGTGCATGGATGAATACAACCTTGAGCATCCAAAAGTTCAAACAAACCCCACACTTTAATTGGGTAAAACATAAGAACTTTTTGATTCTATTTGCTTTGTGATAATTCCATTTTTCTAATTTCAGGCTCGAGCTTCTTGATTTGGGTTAAAACCAGCCCGACTATCATCTTAAATAAAGAAAAAAGGTTTTATTTCTGTTTTGGTTTAGTCGGAGGAGTGGATTGGTAGGTCTCTAAAGTTTTATATATCGGAGTTGGTGATTTTAACTCAGAGGATTTAATCTTGAATTCATTGATTTGGAATTTTAATGGTTTTGTTTTTATTTGGGATATGTGGTTAATTAGCTCTTTTGGTGTTTTTGTGTATTTAATTCTTGCAATTGTTAAATGAGACATGAATCTTTTTTCTTGAGGGAAAGAATCAATGGTTGTATCGATTTGTTTCTGAAGTTTATTTAAGCCAAGAATTTTTATCCATGCAATTCTTGGTCTTAGCTTGTAGTTGAATGTGCCTGTTTGTACTAGTCTGCATTCTAATTGCGGAAATTTTATTTTTGATAACTGGGTTTGGACTTTTTTTAGAACTTCTTCATTTATATTGCCCAGGAATTTTAATGTTAGATGTAGATTTTCAGGTTTTGTTAATTTGCCTGTGAATTTTTTTCTTTTTATTAATCCTTGAACTCTTGTAATCTCCTTTATAATCTCTGATGGAAAGTCTATACATATGAATGTTCTTGTAGTGTTCATTTCGGAACTATGGCTGCTGTTGAATATTTCTTTATCATTTTCTTTGCAAGGGATTTCACTTCTTCTAATGTTACTTTGTTAATATCTTCTTCATAAGTGTAATAATTTTCTGCTTTTGTTGTTAATTCTAAGAACATTAACTCGTTCATCACATTGACAGATTCTTCTGAGGAGACTTTTTTTAGTCCTATCAGGCGTTCTTTAGCTTCTTTTAGGTCTTCCTGAGACATCTTATCTATGTTTTTGAAACCTTCAATGATTAATGATCTTACTTCAGGGATGGATTCTTTAGCTGTGCCAACGTATATTGTATAATATGAATAATGTTTTTCTGTTTCTAAGGAGCTTCTTATAGCGTAAGCAAGACCTCTTTTTTCTCTTATTTCTAAAAATAGGCGAGATGACATTCCGTTTGCGAGATAGGCATCAAGAACCTCTAAAATATCATGTTCCTTTTCTCCGGCCATTGGGGCGTGGACGCCAAACATAAAGTGGGCTTGGTCCAATCCTGGCCTTTCTTCAGTAGATTCTTTATTCAACTTTTCTATTTTTATTTCAGGCATTTTTTTGTTAGTTGATTCAAAATTGGATTCTAGGTATTCACAAACCTTATCAATGTCTGCTTGCCCAATAATGGTTACAATATAATTTTCAGGATTGTAATGGGATTTGAAGTAATCTGAGACAAAGTCCTTTGTTAGTGATGAAACTGTTTCTTTTGTTCCTATGATACCAATTCCAAATGGTTTTTCGTAGAGGTTTTCTATTATTTTTTCGTAAATATGGCGTTGGGGAATGTCATGATACATTTTAATTTCTTCAAGGATTACTTTTTTTTCTTTTTCGAATTTTTTCTCGTCAAATGTGGTATTTTTTAGGATATCTGTTAGGATATCCATTCCTTTGAAAAGGTGTTCTGCTGGAAGTTTGAACCAATAGGATGTTATATCATTAGCAGTAAATGCGTTAAGAATCCCACCACGTTTTTCTATTTCTCTGGAGATGTCTTCATGGGTTCTGGATTTTGTTCCGGTAAACAAAAGGTGTTCTGTGAAATGGGCAATTCCCTTGATTTTTTCTGTTTCATAAGAGCCTCCAAATCTGTTTGATATGCTAAATGAAACTACCGGCAAATCTCTTTTTTCGAATAAAACTGTTATGCCATTTTTTAGTCTTCTTTTTTTAAGTTGCATGTTTGTCTTTAAAGGGTATTGTTAATAAAGGTTATGGAAAAGTTTAAGAATGAGGATATTTGGGAAAGAATATGGGAAAACCATCCGAACAAACAGGAGATATTAGAGATACTGGAAGAGGAATAGGGTTAGTTGCTATTAAACGTAAGTAGAATTTATCCTTCGGATTCCTTTCAGGAACTTTCGAATTTTGTTTCTCGCTTCGTTTAAGCTAACTCTGAAGACGGACACCAGAGCGTTTAATTATGCTTAAACAAAATCGCACTTTTTAAGAAATTGGAATTTATGCCGGCTTATTGATTTACCCATCCAAGACGGCGCTAGTTTTTCTGAAGAAAAACAAATTGTCTTGCTTCGCAAGAATTAATTTTAGTTGTTATCGCAATGGTTATTTTTGACAATATTGTTAGGTTTGGTCCTGGAGTCCTAGTTGGAAAGATTAATGCAGAATGAAGAGACAGATGCGGAATCAATAAAATTATGGTACTGTAGGGGATATTGTTACTTTGTATGCCAGTTCTAATTTTGAGAAGGAGAGCTAGTCAATTTAGTAGCATGGGAGAACGAAATAATGTAATAGATAGTTATGGGATTTCGATTGATATTGGTTAATTTTAATAAAAATTATGACGGAATATCCAAATTATTAAAGGCACATTTTCTGATAAATTGCATGGTTGAGAACATTCCAGGGCTTGTTTCGGTTATTTTACAAGAATGAAGTATTTTTTGGTGGGCTGTTACTGGAAAATATGATAGGAATTATATGTTGAGATGTGTCGGCGATGAAGGTCAGCAAGAAAGATATTCATTAAGGGTTAAATTATTAGACAAGAATGGAGGGGTTTTTATCAATCTGGGAAGCCACTAATGCCAAAAACAGAGATGATGCAGGAGGCCGGGCTTATGGCCATGTAATCAAAGTTTTGAGCATAGTGTTTGTAGACCTTTTAAGAAGGGAAGGGCATTTATGTGATGGGGTTGCTGAAGTGGAGCAGGAGTAGTTTTTTATATTAATAATCTTAGAAATTATCATGCCTATAAATGCAGGACATGAGTTTTTTGAAGCTGAAAAAAAGTATTTATCAGCTGATAGTCCGGAAGAGAAGATCTTTTGGCTGGAGGAAATGATTAGGAAAGCTCCGAAACACAAGGGTTCGGAAAACTTATTAGCAGAGTTGAAGACGAGATTGAAGAAATTTAAAGCTCAACAAGAGAAGAGCAAGAAATCTGGAAGGGGGAAGAAAGGGATTAGGAAAGAGGGGTATCAGGTTTTGTTGATTGGGAAGACAAATTCTGGTAAAAGCTGTTTATTGAAGGC
>Ga0100378_1002633_pt1 | contig 17744 bp, 22 predicted proteins | sample CryGeymeta201502_FD_81535 | JGI IMG/M metagenome (GOLD analysis project Ga0100378, IMG submission 81535) | Groundwater microbial communities from Crystal Geyser aquifers in Utah, USA - Crystal Geyser metaG 2015-02 | ecosystem: Environmental > Aquatic > Deep subsurface > Groundwater | place: USA...
ATCTGTTCAGTCCCTAGGAAAAAGGTTTTGAACTGGCCATTGGAACCACCCTCGTCAATAACAAATACACCATTATGGGCAAATTAGGCTCGGGGGTGCACTCCAACATATATGCTGTCTCTGCCATAAAAGGGCAGAAGCAAATCATCAGAACACTCAAAGTGGTACACTTTGTATATATTCAGGAAGGAATACCCTTGAAGGAACCACAGATCAAGACTGAAGTAGCAGTGCTAAAAAGTATAAAAGACACCAATCCTGACGAACTGGGGTTTGCACAAATCTATGAGTATGGCTATGAGAGCAACTTCAACTTCTTAATCATGACTCTGCTCGGTCCCAACCTCTAACAGCTGATGAAACTATGTGGTGGCAGTTTTACCCTCAAAACCACCGCAATTATTTCTCTTCAAGTTTTGGATAGATTATAGGTCCTTCACGAGCATGGATACATTCACGGCGACATTGCCCCTGAGAACTTTGTGATGGGGCTCAACAGTGAATCTCCATTCGTCTTCATGGTGGACTTTGGCAGGTGCAAAAAGTACAAGGATGTTCACAACAACCAGCACATAGGATACAAGGAGAACGTGACATATCCTTACAACTCAACCTTTGCTAGCATCAATTCTCACAACAACGTGCAGTCCAGTCGTAGGGATGACATCTAGTCCTTGCTCTATATGATTTTGTACATGCGGCTGGGCAAATTGCCATGGGCCAGATCAGGTGACGTATCATTTGCAACTATTTTAGAACAAAAGATTCAAGGGTGAGGTGAACGTGTAGGAAATCAAGAAAAAACTGACTCCCGAGGTGCTGTGCCATAAGATGCCTCTCGAGATCGTTGACCTCATGTACTACATCAAATCCATCGAGTTTTACTAGAAGCCAGACTATGATTTCATCAGAAAAATCCTCTATCGGTGCCTTGATAGAGAGTCATTTGAAAATAGCGTCATCTATGACTGGAACATGTTGGAAGAGATAGACTTTAAGGTTTACTCCGGTGAGCCCAAAATCGTCATGAAGAGCTGCAAAGGTAACGAAGACATTTCAGAGAAAGGGTCTGAGTTAGAGGAAGAAGATTAGAACGCTAAATTGGTGAAAAATTAAATGTGATTTGCTTCACTTGCTTAGTACGTTAGTAATCAGAATATTTCAATACTAAACAGATCATTCCTGAGGGTCTGTCAAATATCTGTCCAATCCTTGAGACTGCACCAGCTCCTGGAAAGCTTTCTATAGCTCTTTGGCCCAGTTGCTTACGACGTGGTTTTATCCATTGTAACGAATGCTGTTTTACCAAATGAGGTTCATATCCGCCACGAACTATTGAGGTGTTCTGTAGCAGTTGTGACTTAGCTTGGTCTTGACTGTTCCAAGGTCCATGGGGTGAGTGATAATGTCGAAGTAGTCCATTATGTTGAACTTGACAGGGTCGACCGGCTAGAGGAACAAATAGGCTCCTTTAGCTTTTGTGCAGAGCTGGAGGACTTTATTAGCTGTCTTCTCCCAACTGTCATTGTCAGCGAGTTTCTATGCTGGAATCGACTCAGGGCTATCGAGATAACCTGCCAGTTCTGCTCTTTAGGCCAGGATATTTCTTACTTCCTCTTAAGAGACATCCTTGACCTCACCTTTTTCATTGCAAAACACAATCTTGTAGGGCTGCCTGTTATCCTTGATCATATCGTCCCTGCTCCTTCTGCTCTTTTTATCAGGGTCTTCTGCAGCTTTGTTGGCTTCTCTTACCTTCTTGAGCTCACTAGAAAGGTATTCGGCTAATTCTGTGAATTTTGCTTTTTTGGCATACTCTACGACTGTCTTGTTGGAGAGGTCCAGAAGGGTGATGTCGGTGCCTTTGTCGATCAGTAACTTGCACATGTCGATGTGGCCTCTTCTGGCTGCATAGTAGATAGGAGTCTGTTTGGCTAGTTTGTCCACGTGGTTGACTCTTTCTGCATCAACAAAGCTATACCTTTGGTGGCGTACTTTTGTACCAGCTCCAGTCGGTTCTCACTGACAGCGTAGAACATGGGAGTTTGTCCGTAGATGTCTATATCGTCAAGACTAAGTCCATGGCTCAGCAACAATTCTGCGCATTTCTCTTTGCCTATTTCAGACTCCTTATACCTTCTCGGCAGATGTAGAAAAGGATCGTCTGTTCATTGAAATCTTTATGCTTGACGTTGGCACCGTTACGGATAAGCAGTTTGATTAATTCAGCTGACTGTTAGTCACCTGCCACAAGAGCTGCAAAGTAGAGGGAGGGTTGCCGGAATTGAGGTTCGGTCTGGTTGACGATGGCGGGATCGGCAGATTTCAATATCTACTCGACAGCAGCGAAAGAACTGAGGTAGGGTGAAGGGTACTTGCTTTTGATGGCTGCGATGAACTGAGAGAAGAGATCCTACTGCTGTTCACTCATTGGCGGATAATATATATTTGCCGTGATACATACACCCACACAAATGTTCGAATAAATAGACAGTCCCTAACTTAAAGCCCTCCTTTGGAACTGCCTCGAGTAAAAGAAAGCAAACGACTACTCTCTCCGCTTCAGTCCTTATATTTATACTCAGACAAGGAAAAGCTTGTAGAACTGACTAAAATTAACAATGAGGGTAGCCCTTGGACTGTTAGCAATGTGAAGCATCTGATTCTGTGTAATAATGGGAGCTAGTCTAGATCACAGTCAGTTGGAATCCCTCTAGATATTCGGGAATATAAAAATGCCTGAAATGATAAGGCTGGAACTGCATATGAACAACTTGACCTCCCTCGAAGAGTTGAGGTTAGTGTGTTCATAAACATTGCAAGTTTTGAATTTATCGATGAATAAACTACAAAATCTGAAGGGATTGTAGTTATGCAAGTGCCCCAAACTGAAGCTACTGTTGCTGAGTATGAAATAGGGAAGGTAGAAAAGAACAAAATAGAGGATATTGACATTTTAACAGACTGCAATTTTCCAGAGCTAAAGGAAATCATTCTGGATGGGAACCAGGTTAGCTCATTGAAGAGGATGTATCGCTTCTTTTTTAGACAGTTACTTCACTTGGACCTCAGTATATTTTTGTTCATATAGCATAGAACAAAATAAGCTCATTGGAAATGTTGCCCAGAGCTCAGTTTCTCCAGCTGTAAAAGATCAACCTCAGTGAGTTACTATCTATTTTAGAATCCAACTTGTTGACCAGTGTCCGTAGTTTGTCAAAATGCCATTACCCTAATTTGAAGCATCTGGATGTATATAATTGAAGAGGAAGATCTCAAACAACGAAGTATCTGATTGGAAAAGGATCGACAGGCTGGTTCACATAGAAGGCAAAATAGCTACCTGTGACATCTGTACGATTGCTGCAAAATAGCTTTTACGCTTTTGGCTGATATTCGGCCTTTTGTCAAATTTGTCAGACCGTGGACTCCTATCAACAAAGCCTTTAAACCTTCGTACGGTATCTTGAGATTCTATCAGAATGCACGCAGGTCGTTGACTGTTAGGAAGTTGATCAAGTCTTCACTTAAATTGGCTGATAATCTGAATCAATAGATGTTGATTGAGAGGTTCATCACATGATGCCGGTGTTCAGGTCGTCCTCGGGATCGTCCCATTCGTCCTTGGCTACTTGCTGCTTGGGAGCCTCCCTAAGTGCACGCCTGTTGTCTCCCTTGATATGGATCTTCTCGTTGGTGACCTCCTGCTCTTCTTGCTGCTCACTCATGTTCTGTCCCTATGGTTCCCCATAGTTCTCGTTGTACATTTCAGCCCTGTGCAGTTCCTTGGCATACTCTTCATAGTCAAGTCCCATGTCCTTACAGAGCAGCACCAAGAACCTCAAGCATTCAACGTTGTCAGGGTAGTCCTGGTAGATGGCTTGATATATCTTAAGGGCTTTTTGGAAATTACCGATTCTACGCTGGCATGAAGCCACCATCAATTTCCACTTGACCTCGTTGGGTTTGATCTGACTAGCTCTTTCCAGATAGAAGCAGGCCTTTTCGTAGAGGCATTGCTTGACGTAGTATATACCCAGCCAGACATTGGTGTCGAGGTTCATGGGAAGTAATCTGTAAGATTAAAGGTAATAGTGGAGAGCCTGCTGCTCGTCGTCCTAGCGGAAGAATATGTTTCCAACCCGAGCCAGCACTCCTGCATCGTTGGGCAGTTTGGTCAAAATAATTTGATACCACTTGAGGGCTTGCTTGGTACGACCGATGATTTCGTTGATATTGGCAATTTGGAATATGGTCTAAGGAATCGATATGATGGTCTGTATCTTCTCCAAGGCCTATTTTAGTGACTATGTACCTGAAGGGCTTCGATGAAAAGGTTGAGCTTTTTGTTGACATATCCCAAATTATAGAGAGCCTCAATGCAATCCGCCTCGACGCCGATGGCTTCAAGATAGAGTTCTTTGGCTTTTCGGAAATCATTTTTCATGAAAAGACAGTTGCCCTTATTGACTAGAGCTCGGGCATTGTACCTGTCGTTGTTGAGAGCAATGTCGACATATCTTTCGGCTTCATTGTAGTCTTTCTCCAGGAAATAGAGGAAGGATATGTTGGAGGCCACTCTGCTCATGGTGGTCTTGTCCTTTTTCTCCAGACCCTTGAGAGTCTCAATGGAACGCTCGATCTCTTTCTTCTTGAGAAAGGCCATCGCCTTGAATATTTCTACCTCTGACTCGACTTCAGGGTAAGATGATGTTTTCAGCTTCTCAAGGATCCACTCATAGCTCTCAATGACGTCGTTTTCGATGACAGGAGCAATCAGTTTAGCAGAAGTGATGATCAACCTAATCTCGTCCTTTCTCTTGGCCTTGACCTCCTCCCTCAGTTTGTCATTACCAATGGTCCCATCGGCGTCTTCCTCCTCATTGTCTGACTCTTCGACAGGGTTGGTGATCATGCTGGTGAAACAGTCCTTCATTCTCATCTTGTCGCCAGTCGTATAGAGGCAAATAATCAGGTTGTAGGCAGTCTTGTGGTCGGGTGAGCCCTTCAAGATTTGCTCATAGTGTGCAATTGCGTCCTGATACTGTCCCAGTTTGACGTAAGCATGACCGATGTTCCGTGAAACTTTATATCTCATTTCTTTAGAGGTGGAGGGCAGTATGTCCAGAGCCATTTTGTACATCTTGATGGCAACTGCGTATTTTTGCTGATTATAGTAGATGTTTCCCATGTTGACCCTGATTCGGCCTGCGAAGCTGTATTGCTTGCCCTTTATGATCTCGCTGTATTTAGTTAGAGCCTCTTGTAGCATGCCTCCAGCTTAGAGGCACAAAGCATGGTTGAGGGCCACTGTAAAGGAAAGTTCGACATTGATGAGATCTGCAGTGTTGGAGTTTTATCTTTGCTTCCTCAGGTTTTTCTCCTTGTTAGTCACCTCCTTGGCCTTCTCCAGAGCATCCAAATACTGTCCTGACAACTTCAAAGAGACGCACTCCTCCAGCAAAGTGTTGATCTCCTTCTCTAGCTTTTTGAAGTTTTCTTCAGGGTTGTTGGAGTTTTTGGCAGTGAGGGCATTTCTGTACTTGGTACCCTCGAGTTCGTTGGCTTTGTCTGCAAGTTTGTTGGAGAAGCCTGCTCCTTTTTGTGACTGAGGTCTTCCTGAAGTTCCACCACTAGTGCCACCCGCACGAGAAGGAGTGGGCTTGTAGGAAGAAGGAGGCGGTTTGGCCTGAATGAAGATAGATGTACCGTTGTGCCTTTGAAGTCGTACTGCGAGCTGTTGGGTCCTTTTGCTCCGAACATCACAAATTTAAAATGGATGGATTGAATTCAAAAACTAATCACATATGTGCAACTGCACTCTCCGAAAACAAGATAAAGATAGACTTTCTGCTTTTCGATGGAAACCCTATCATTGATCACATAAAGCCTACCAAGGTCATTCTGCCCATGTATATTTTTCTGAAGATTTGATTATCTTTTTATAATGGACCTGAACAAATTTTAGAGTTAGGAGGCCGTCCACAAAGAGGCATAGCGCATTCTCAACGATATTTTTTCAGACAAGTCATACGCCAATCCATAAAAAATATCACTCCTGCTGCAGGACTACGAAAAAAAGCAACTGAAGCTAGACAGCCAGCTCAGCAAAGCCATCAAGTCAGAAATATAGTCGATCAAGCAATCAAAATAATCAGTCCAAGAGGCCAACAACTTCATGAAGGAAGCCGAGCAGCATACCGAGCAAATGAACGCAGTATGGCAAGAAAGGGCCTAATTTCATGATTTCATGGAGGATATGCTCACTCTTCACATATTCCAGACCAACGTGGGAAAGGTCATTGAGCAACTGTCCTACTTCATCGACATGGAGACAGAAATGCAAACCTTATAGAAAATGGCATAGGACGAGTCAAAGTATCTGACTGTCGGGAATAAATTGCTGAATTTGATCGAGTTGAGAGATTGCCTGCTGGAGGATTCTTCTTGGCAGCGGGAGACAGCAATAATGAGGAAGTAGTTCGTGAAGGTAAATAACTTCTAAACTACATTTTTCGATAAGATATTCCACACTTTTTCAGATTGCATCAAATTTTCGAAAGAGAAGCCGGAGACCATGAAGATGTCGGTGAGGGTGATATAGAACTACGACAATGCTTTGGAGGCCAAAGGGAAGGAAAGGATACTGAGGGAGAGAGCAGTGGCTGTTATTGAGGAATCGATTGAGATGCGTTTCAAGGAGGAGCTGGCTGAGGAAGAGGACCTGATTGGCATAATTCAAAAAGCCAAGTTTGCCACAAAAGATCTGGTAGATGCCAACGACTATGTTGTCCCTTGCTTTCCCAAGGAATTTCCCATCATGTAGATCTACCAGAAGACATATCAGCATCACATTTAGACAGAAATCATACCCTACTTCGACCAGATTGAAGAAGAGAAACAATATGGCCACCTAATTATTTTACTGGGGTGGATCGACGACTACGAGATGATGTTGTCGAGGGCGGGAGTCGATAGCACCAATTTAGCCAACTTAAAGACCAAGGTCAAAATATTGATGCCTTACTTCATCGACCACAATAGAAAGATAGTTGAGGACTATATTTGTGGAGCCATGGAGGAGGACAAAAAGAAATTCAATAGAAAATACTACGAGTCAATATTGAGAGATGGTTCCGATTTGATCTCGATGTTTCCATCAGATATCTTTCGGTTTATCAACCAGGAGGCCGAGGTCATTCAGAACCAGCTCAAGGGATAGATCTTCATCTAGTTCGTCAGGGTACTCATACAGCTATACAGTGTATAACAGAAACAGTCAATGCTGTGCAGAGGGAAGAGGTTCGGCTGCTTGAGGAGGAGTGGAGCAAGGATGTGAAGCCCATGCATACTGAGGACGAACTGGTTGACTTCTAGTACAAGATTCTTCTCTACATCAACAACTACAATTAGTGCCTCAAGCATGCGGGCTAGTCCAAATAGTTGTTTGCAGAGTACGTGAGCGAGGAGTATAAGACCAGGATGGAAAAAATATTCTTCAACTAGGTGCAAAAAGGTATGAGATGAGGCTACATTAGAGTTTAATCAGTCGATTCCGAAGTTCATTAACATCATCATTGAGATCATTTTCTTGAACGTGTTGAAGGAGTACTATCCAGCTTTGTTTACTGCCAAGTGGCTCAACGATAAGAGCTGCCAGATGATGTCCAACATTCTCAAAACTGTGACCTCCTAACTCTCTGATATCGAGAGTCAGAGTCTTATCATCAACATCATACACTACCGAATGGTTGTCAAAGATACTCTCGACTATGTGGTGAGCGCCTACATCTAGCAGCTCATCATTTTCATCAAAATTATCTACAAGGCAGATTCCAACATGGAAGTCCGGTACTGCAATCTCAGTGCAACCTCCAAGAAGGTCACCCACGAAAACGGACATTAGTTCAAATCTGTGTTCAACTCAAGGGTGGCATTCACTGAAATCATAAAAAAAGATCGAACAATATTCTTGAAATTTGCAGATTAGTTCAGTTAGTGCACCTCCAAAAATTTCATGGAAAAACTGAAAAATAAGTTTAACATTCTTTGTGATCTATTCATGAAGAAAAATAAATAATTTGAGGTGTTGCCTGCCAAGGTAGCAGAGGTTTTTCCCGAGAAAGCTTCTTAGTTGCTTGAGGCTGTGCTGATAGTCAGGGATGATGTAGAAAGCAGGGCCTCCAGTATTCCCAGGAGAGGCATGGGATATGACTGATCAATGGTACTGTGTTTATATATCAAATACATATATTAATCAATCAGGCGTTGTTCTGGTTGAGAACTTTGCTGAATTGATAAAAAGCCTACTTTGCCTTCAGTCGGCTCTTCGAACTTCTATAACTGTCGTTGAAGCTCTTCTCAATGATATCACCGGCAGACGAGTCAAAGGATCGTTCTCGTTTGGAGTCTCTCAGGCGGTTGGTGCTCCTTCTTTCAAATTTTTAAGTTCGAGTGTATCCTTTTCTTGGCTGGCTTTGAAGTATTGAGTCTTGGGATTGCATCATAACTCCTTACTTTTCGTTGATTTTTTGGTTCTTGAACTGGATGACTCGGTTGCCCCGTTTTTCAGCTGAACTGTTCTCAAAACTGGAAGGAGGTTTCTGAACTGCAGTAACAACCTGAGAGAACAGTCTGTTATTTTTTTCCAAGTATTCCTTGAGATGGGCCTCAAAGTTGTCAGTAATACGTTTCACAATAGTCTAACCTTCCCACTGGCTCATTCTCAGGTGTTCGTACTGACTAAAAAACTAGCTAAAGAAGTTATCGAGTTGTTGGAAGAATGAGTTTGTCAATTTCTAGAGTTCTTGCGCTCGACTGACAGGACTTTCTTTTTATTATTGGCTGTTCTGCTGTATTTTTTCGGTTTCAACTCTACTACTTTATCCGATGGATATTCTGCTGACCATGTTGCGAATGGCCAAATCGTTGAGGTTTTCCTGTTGCTCCAGGGTGTTTTTGGCAGTCATGATGACTGAATGAGAGGGGGTGTGATGGATCTTGTGGCAAGACTTCAAGGTGAATTTGCTATTTTTGGATTGGGAAGACCTCCTGGATGCATCCAGGTGGCTAACAGGGGAGTTTCTTCTCTATGTGGCCTCTGAGACGATAAATCTGTTCCACTTCATTGACGGTATTACTAAATAAGTTGACTGACTATATCAAAAGGAGGTACAGGCTATCATCTTGGATTTTTGACGAAGTTCTAGAAATATTTCTGGCAGCTCTCTTTTTGCACCACGGAAAAGGTCTAGGGAAGCTCTCCCATGTAGACTGCTGGCTTACCTCCGTAGACCGAGTAAGGAGCGATGTATGTCTAAGGATTCACAATGGAGTTGTCCATGATAATTGAATTGTCTCCCACTACTACTCTTTGGCCAAGGATGCAGTCTCTGCCGATCTTGACGTAGTTACCGATGGACATGGCCTCGACGATAGTTCCCTTGTCAATGTACACGTAGTTGCCTGATCATATGCTAATGAGTACCGATTTGGATGGGGACATATTTTTGCTATTTGTTCTGTCGTTTCGTGGGAGGCTTGATGATTACCATTTCTGATAGAATCACAAACTTGCCGATGCTGACCTTGGCAAGGTCACCTCTTAAAATCAGACGTTGATGAAGGATGGCATGGTCACATATTTCGATGTTATTGGAAGACTTGATGAGACATTTCTTCCCAATCAGGTTTTTGGAGCGTGTCTCGTAGAACTCCCTCTCCTCATAGAAGATCTTTTTTTCGAAGAGGTCCAGACCACTATTTGGCTTGTCCTAGCGCACTGTCACCTGACTAACCGATCGGTCTGTTATCTGCGTAATTTAGCTCATTGACGATGCTAATTATATCAATTCAAAAGATAGGTTGCAGCTCTTTGATAGCATAAAGATTCCATAAATTTACCTCCAAATCATGTATTTTCTGTTTGCTTGAGTAAACCTTCAATCTGAGCTACCTGGTTGGCGGTTGTTATAATATAGCAAAGTTGATGGAGGACGACTTCAGGCGCAATCGCTAGGGGTATACAGTGGAGCTCAGGAAGGAGCAGCGAGAAGGCATTTTCAAGCGTAGAAGAGGGGCAGCCTCAAACGCACAAATGGACGCCGAGAGCATTCAAGTTGAAAACAAAATCATCGTAGACGAGAACAACAGACAGCTCATCGAAAAGTATGCTAAAGTATATGCAGCATCATGCAAATAGAGTTCAAATTTTCACAACTTGAAGAGTTTGCTTAAAAATTAATGCATCTCGATTTGACATAGAGACACAGGGCGGTCATTGGCTTGCGGGCTATTGTATCTGCTGGCTAAAACTTTGAGCTTATGCAAAAAGTCATCGATCTGGGTTGTGTGCCAGTTTTGCTGAAATTGATGGGCCAGAAGCAGCTCCCTCAGCTGCAATTGTAGGCAACTTGGACCCTCACCAACATCGCCTGCGGAAGAACCACCCAGTGCCAGTCCATCGTTGATAAGAACGGTCTTGAAGTGTTTCTGGAGGTCATTGCTCAGAACACTCCTCATGTTTCAGAACAAGCCATGTGGGGACTGGGAAATATCGCAGCTGACTGCCCCAAACTCAGAGACGCAGTCTTAAACATAGGGGCCATGGACATTGTGCTTAAGGCTATCAGTGAGACTCAAAGCATCGCGATGTTGCAGCAGGGAGTCTGGGCTGTGTCCATCCTATGCAGAGGTACTCCTAAGCCAAAGTACCAGCATATAAAGGCAGCCATTCCCATCCTTGCCAGTCTTGTTAAATCAGGAGTGCTGGAGGATGAATAAGTAGCGCTTAGTCTATGGGCCATAGGCCATCACACAGAAGCTCAAAAAACCAGAATTCAGCAACTGATTGAGTGCAAAGGTTTTGTGAACAACTTGATGGACCGGTGCCGAAAATATATACCAGTTCGAGTGCTATCAGCCTTACTGAGAGTGGTTGGCAACATATCTGCTGGGAATTAGCTGCAGACTGAGGAATTGCTGAGGGCTGGCTGTTTGGAGGTATTTACTGCCTTGTTAGATCATCCGAAACAATCAGTACTGAAGGAGGTCTGCTGGATAATATCCAATATATGTGTAGGTACCAAAAGCCAACTCTAGCAAATCATGACATGCACCCCCTTGTTACAAAAGTTGGCAGTACTGTTTGTTGGTGCTGATTCATAGACCAAAAAGGAGGTCGCCTATGTTCTAGGCAACATTTGTGTCGGAGGCAAACCTGGGTAGGTCTTACAATATGTCAAAAATTATAGCATGCTGTAAAGCTTGGTCATTTTCATCAAGGCAGAAAATGACGGGAAGTGTTTGGAAGGTGGGTTGTTCGCTTTGTTTGAGCTGTTGAAAGTAGGAGAGAAGATGGGTCTGCCGAACCAGGTCTACATGTATCTTGAGGCCGAGGCTGGCTTTTTCGATAGATTGGAGACTCTTCAGAGTCATCCTTCCACTGAGGTCTACAAGCGGATCATCCAGATCTTCGACAACTTCTTTACAGTAGCGGAGGGAGGCCTTTGATTGTGTATTTTTAATCAATAAATGTTCATATCATAAAATGCATAGGTCAGATCATGAACCCTCTCTTGACTTTTGTCATCTCCTCTAGATTCTTCCTGCAGCTGGAGCCGACCCACCATTCGATGACCTGATCGACCAGGTAGGTCAGAAAGGCAGCAATGGTGAAGCTGTTGAACAAGGTTGTCCATCCCAAAAAAATTACTATCAGCGTGTGAATCTCTTCAAATTAATTGCCATTGGGGAAAACATCGCTCACAAGGTCTAGACTATCATCGAAGTAGACCAATGTATGACTGCGACCACCATCTTGCCTGAGATCGATGGGTGGTGTGCCGCAGTAGCTCTGGAAGAAAGATTTTTTCCTTTGGTCGTTTTATCGATTAACCATGCCTTAGATGTGGGGCTTCAGCCTGTTTTATACAAAATCCTCTCGTAAATTCAATTTTTTCTTCCCGCTCTCCTTAATGTACTTCATCCTCTTGGCGTGCTGCTGCTCCTCCAATTTCTTTAGCATCATCGTGTGTCTTTCCTCGATATCTTTGCTCAGATACAAAGTGTAGAGCTTAATCTCGTCAACTGATGATATCTCGTTGCCCACTGACCGGTTTTTCTGGAGACCTCGGCGAATGGCATCATTGATTTAGCGATAGGTGACATCAGTGCGATCAGGAAGAGCTGCATGGAGGTAGTAGGCATGTGGAGCTCTGCGCTTAATGAATACAAAGGAAATGTTGGTGACTGTGCAGTAGTCAACAAAATCCTAGAAAGGATAGGGCCAGAAGAGCACACTCAGCCTTCTGAGTACTTTGAATACAAAGCCCACAGCCAGAAAAATAGCGGCAGCCAGGAAGTACAACAAGATACGGTTGCTGGGCGTCAGAGTGGGGTAGTATGTCGATGAAGCAGAGGTGGTCTCGGCAGCCAGATCCTACCATCCGATAGCCGTGCTGAAGACCAGCACAAAGGCCAGCATCCAGAAGAGAGAAACAGTTCTATATGTATAGAACTAAGCCAAAGAGTTGACGATGAAAATTTATCTCCAACTGTTACGGAACTGTCCTCGTTACCAGTTTATCAGGTAGACCTCAGTGCTGAGTTTATCTGATTTTTAGCTAAGAGAGTAAAGCAATCTGAAGAGGACCATCACTCCCACGAGTGCGTAGAAGGCAGGGTAGAGCACTCCATGGGTAGGTGGCAGCAAGAGGAAAGGAGAAGAGGTCGTTTTGGTGAACAAAAACCAGTATCCCGATATGATCAGTAGGTAATAGAAGAGCCAAAGAGAGAACACTCCAATAAAGTTTACAAAAAAGGCCAGAGCTGACTTCCTATTTAAATAGCTAATGTATGTCTTTCCAATAGCATGCACCAGAGCTGCAATAACCATAACAATAAAGCTGATCAGAGCACCCGTGAAGAAACTGCCCAAGTCGGAGTTGAACCTGATGTTGTAACTGATTGTCTGCTCAGGAGAACCCACGACTCCTGTGCCGAGCTCAGTAGTTAGAAGGGTGTACGAGGGAGTTAGAGCTGGAGATATGAGCTTTCCATTGGAGAAGGTGAACTCGAGAGTTAGGGAAGTAAGGACGTTGATTTTACTGGGGTATGAATAGGTGTCCTCTAAAAAGAAACGGCGAGTGCCTTGTGTCGATCCTGAGAGGTAGACTGGCACATCAAAATAAGAACCAGAATCATCCTGAACAAGCAGTTGGTATAATTTGCTCTTGTACTGTTTACCGCTCATTTAGAACATGAGATGATTGAAGTTGTAACTGCAGCTCATCTAAACGTTGGTTCCAAAGGTAAGGCCGACCTCTGAATCGGAAGGAGTTCCACATCTCAGTAAATCACCAAGCAGAAGATTTTTTTATCCAATGTAGTTGCCTGTTGCTGCGAAAGTCACCAGTTTTAGGTTGAGAGGAGTGCTGGTCGGTGTGAGAGAGAATGCTGTAGCATCAGCATAAAGAAGAGACGTCAAAGTGTAGGTAGTAAAGAAGATACACTAAGGTGCTGTTGCTGAATGTTGGGAGTAGGTGCATAGATTGATGATCATCGAGCAGGAAAGAGGGTCGTTAAAGGTACTGCATGCGGGTATCAGCTGAATAAAAGGGCATGTACGTATCTGAGTTGAGTGGCATAGGTGGAGGTGGTGACAGAGGGAGAAACTGAGCTCTGGAAGCAGCCGAGTTGTGTTAATACTTGTGCAGTGTTGCTGCAGATACATCCTTGCGTGCTGCTGTAGGTCATTCCTGGACCACAATACGTACAGGCCGATCCATTGCTACCTATAACATCACATACCTGTTGCTATAGGCAGAAGCACCACAGGCCACACAATCTCCTGAGGTTGCCGCTCCAGTCAAATCATAGACTGGATAGTAGCTATTGCTGGTTGCACAAGTTGTCGTAAATGAGGCAGTACAGGCATTGGCATTAGGATTGGAGGGCAAAGAGTAACCAGCTAAGCATTGACAGGACATGGGGACTGTTTGGTAGTTGTTCCTGACCTGATTGCTGGGACAGGATGTGCAGGCTAAACTAGCGGGGTTTCGAGAACTGCTCGAGTTGCAGTTTGAATATGTGTAGGCTGCTGTATTGACCTGTCCTGACAGAAGAGACAGCAGGACGAGAATGGAAAGGAGAAGTCTGCGCATTTGAATTTATAAATAAATTTGAACTATCACTATTTATTTTATCTCCCTTTGACGGACTCATCGATAACCTTGCTGGCTGCTCTCTGCAATTGTTTCAGAACACGGCCATCACTCAGCATCATCTTCTATTCGGGGACGAACATCTATAGGTAGCTATATAGTCGAACAGATACGCTAGCTGGCTGATGAGGTTGGGTGTGCGCGAAAGAGCCATAGTACGGACCAGCAACTGCTACAACAGACTCTAGTCAACTTTTCCTTAATGAGAAAGAGCTATTCTGTATACCTACATAAGATCTTTCAGTCGACGCATCTTGTCTGCTGGTGAGCTAACCTCACCTAAAGATTGCAAGTCTAAAATAGATAGAGAAATACATCGGAGGCCCATGGCGTAGAGTTGCTAGCGAGGGGCACCTATTTGGTCCTCGCCGATTTTTTATAATTGCTCAAAACTGCTTCTTCTTTTCTTGCTTGCCGCTTTCGATTTCCGAGGGCTCTATATGTCAGTGAAGTCCTCGAAAACTACAGTCTCATTCAAGCACCGATCATAAAAACTAGAAAGAGGCTGTTGGTGTGCCCCCAATAGCTCTTCAGCCAGTAACCTGAATATGACCTCCTCGACAACAGTCTTGTCCTCTGGTGGCAGACTCAATTTCTAGAATAGAATTTATAGGAAACCCGTCAAAGCTTATCTAAATTTTGCCTAACTACTGTAGAGATAGGGGTTGTCTTACTGAGCTTTATTAAGGAAAGAGGGATGTCTGAGGTAGTACTTGAGCTCGTCGAGGCTGGCGAAGGCTTTGATAAATTTGGAGATGGTGCTGGGGTGATTTTATCTACCGGTGAAAGGGTTATCCTTGTGAATGCAGTCAGTGGTAGGGACAATCAATATGTCATCAGCATTAGACATCCTATACCGATATTTATCTCCCTCCTGACTCTTGTTCCTCGAAGCCTTGGAGGTTATGCATATATCCAGTCTCAACTCTTCTAGTTGCTGGATGAGTCTGATTTTGCTCTCGGCCTTCTTTTCTGAATCTTTCTGGTGGCGGACCATGTTCTTGATGTTGCGGAGGTTGCAGTAAACCTTCAACAGAGAAAACTTGGTGTTCTCGAATAGCTTGAAGTTGATGCTGTTGCGCTTCTATAGGTCTGCCAGCATGCCCGCCAACAATTTATGGTCACACGGGTTTTGCTCCTTAGCCAGCAGATAGATCAGATATCTGATCTTCATTAGTAATTGAGCTGTGATACCGATTCCTCCTTGGCTGAGATCGTGTTGTTTCTCTAAGCTCTTGAAAATCAGAGGCAAGGTGTTCCGATGCTCTGCTCTAAAATCCTTGAGATTAGATATTTCCACCAGCACCTGTTTGAGCATCTGCTTGAGGGTCTATCCCCGATAGACCAGTGTATAATTTTTGTAGTAATCAGAGTCGATTGATTACTCATATCGAAGCTCGGAGAGAGAAGCAAATTGGAGGGCGGCTCTTTCCCGGTGAAGGACTTTGAGGTTCGGAGAAATTTCGAATATTTTTATGGTTCTGTTGATGATTTTTTAGCTTATTTTGCTGAATTATTCCCGGTGACTGTTGATGAGGATCAGCAGTTCGTAGAGCTGATAGAGACTGAAACAACCTCCCAGTATTCTAATTTGGATCTAGTTTGAAGAAGGTCCTACTCCTGCCATAAAATCTTTGAATCTTTCTTCTTAGTTGACTCTTAACAACTTACCGCAAATCCTATCTATTCTGGCCAACCTCACCTCATCGCCTGTCCTCTACACAGTCTCAAAACTTTTGTAGGTCAGCTATGCGGTAAATCCCCAGTTCTGAACGAGCTCATCGACAAAGCGAAGAATGCGTTCTTTTGCTTAGCTGCCAAGAGAGCTCTTACTGGCGATTTTCAAAAAAGGAGCAAGGTAAAAATGGCTAAGCAATCTCCATACCTTCCTCAGCTCAGGGCTGCTTGTAACCGATCCTGAACAGATGGCCTTTAGAGGTATTTTGATGCCTGCCAAGCACATTTCGGCCTCAGACTCAATTTTATGCAGATAAAGATCCACTAGCTACTAGTATGGTAAAGTGCCAGATGATTTAATGGCTATTTTGGGAGGACGCTACAGAGTTGAGTATGTAGTTGTGCTTTTCTTCAGTTGCAGGCCAGCGCCTACTTGTTGATTCTAGTCCAGCAGTTGTTTGAGCACTTCTTCTGCAATTTGCGAAAAGTAAGTAATCAGTTCTATCTTTTGCATATACAATCTCCAGGCATCCACAATTTTTTGTCTCTTCACCACAGATAGCTCACCATTAAGCAAATCCCCCAGCAGACTGTGCATGAGTCTGGTGATATTTTTAGAGAATATGTCATTGGTTTCGATGTTTTAGTACAACCCATGTACGATTAGTTGAGGTAGAACTGTTTTTTCCTATGCCAAGAGGATGATCAGTTTACCCAGTTAATAGTTGGTGCTTATGGTGATCGCCACGTCCTTTATGAAGTTGTAGCAGTTGTCAAAACCTTACTACTTAAGGACCTCTCCCCCAGGACAGGACAACTCGACTGAATTTTTATGGTAGGAGCGAACTAGCTACTCGATCTCTCTCTTTAATTTGACCTTTTCCTGCTGCTCCTTTTAGACGAGAAGGAACTACTTCTTGAGATTTCTTTGCAGATCTGAAAGTGCTTCCCAGCAATCGGGCAGATTCATATAATAGTCCAATCTACAATTATATACCATCACCTCATATACAGCATCTTACCCTTGGCACTGCTGACTTTGCTTAGCCCTACCTTATTGGCAAAACGGCTCTGAAAAGGTTCCTTTGGTCTGATGTCTGTCCACTCGTATTGTTTTATGTACTTCAAGATCTTTTACTGGAGAGCTATATCGGCTTGAGTCGAGGATTATAAGGTTTTAAGGTACTCTTTTCTGGTTACCTTTTTCTTCTTGTTGAAACGGTACTTGGGAGCTGCAGGGCATTGATGAAGCGAGCTGACAGCGGGAGAAGGTGAGATTTCGTTGTTAATTAATCCGAAGCTAAATTTATCGATAGAGGTATTCATTTTATTTAGTTTGGACATCTCAGGAGGCAACACTTCAGTTTATTTGCTCTATTAGATGGGTTTATCTTCGACGAAAAGGAAAGAGTTGTGAATGACTCTCCTAATTTCTCCATTATTATACCTACGAAATATGTCAGTGAGGTTCTTTTCTCCTCTAGGTTTTCTAACACATGTTTTAAGCCCTTTATTGAAGTCTTTTACTTTGTTAAAATATTATTCCTGCTCGACTGCCTTCAAGGCGTTTATCTTGATCTTGGTGTAGGTCTGTGCAACTATATCAGCCATTTCCCAGAAATTCTATCTTGCTGTTGTACATTCGCTCTGTGGCTCAAGGCTGACCCTGACTCGAAAATCAAAAAAATGATGAACGATCTATTTCTAAGAGACCCTTTCATCTTCGGAGGGCAGTTACAGCTCAATGACTTAGTTTGAGGGGTTGCTCTTGTATGAAAGTAGAAGGTAGCAATGGGTGAATGAGAGAGGAAGAGAGAAGCAGAAGGATTTGTAGTTAGTGAGAAG
>Ga0100378_1002636_pt1 | contig 17739 bp, 16 predicted proteins | sample CryGeymeta201502_FD_81535 | JGI IMG/M metagenome (GOLD analysis project Ga0100378, IMG submission 81535) | Groundwater microbial communities from Crystal Geyser aquifers in Utah, USA - Crystal Geyser metaG 2015-02 | ecosystem: Environmental > Aquatic > Deep subsurface > Groundwater | place: USA...
AGTGGAGTGGATAGGAGTAATGAAAGTGGAGCGACTAGTGCTGACTTGCAACCGTCTGACTGATAACTGTCTTCCCCTGTTCACTGGAAGGGCATTACCTTACCTGAAGGAGATCTACTTGGGTCGCAACAGGATAAACAAATACCGCATGAGAGAAAACATAATTGAGCTTCGGGGTAAATTCATTCTCTACCTATGATATTTGCATTATTGACAGCTTGCTTAACTCAATAATTGATACAATTATTGCTTACACTCAATTAATATCCATGAATAAGGCAGGAGATGTCACTTATGCTATTGTCTTTATTTGTACTCGCTTGTGCAGTATATGTTCCAGCCTAAGGCCTTAAGGACCTGATACCCTTATCATCCGATAGGATTATTTACTAAGTCTTCACAAAAGTACTCAAAAATAGTTCCTGTAAATAAGTCCATTCTGCTTTTGACAACTCCTGGCAGCCTTCTTGCTATATTTAGTTATCTATATTGCAACAGATAAACTCAAACTCAGGGTTTTGATTTTCTTCCACTTTGCTTTTGACAAGTAAGTACAGCCTTCGTTTCTGATTTAATTTTTGTCTTTCTATAACAAGAAATACCCATGTAAAGTTAAAGGAGGTTATCCCAGGCTGCTGAGAGCAGATATTCGGATCCCTTGGGTCTAATCTTGTTGTTGCCTAATTGAGTAGGACTGTACAGAGATTCAGAGCGACCAAATTTCTGAGAGGTGCATTTGCAAGATAATGACAGCCTTTGTCTTGAATACTATTGCGAGCTGAATGAAGGCAAGCTTACGAAGGAACAATTTCAACATTATCTGCCCCTATTTTTCATCTTTGTCATCCTTGATTCGACGGGAGATGACGCGGATGTCAGATGAAGTCAACTATTTGTTGTCCAGGTCATAAGAATGTTCGTTTCCGTTGACGTGCCGACAGCTGTTTATCTATTCTTCGGATAGTTTTCCTGTTTCAGCCGAAGAAGGTTCAGCAGTGTCAATCGCAGGACCATCCTCATTTTCTAGATTTTGGAAAGACTATTTGGGTTTGTCTCCTCCTTGGCAAATTCCCATTTTCTGATCACTTTATAACTATATTTAGCTATGTATAATAGCATTTCGGAACAGAATTACTTCTGATAAAGCTTGACAGAAATTTAGCTTCACATTATTAGCTTTTGAGACTGGTAATATTTGACACTAGATAATATTACAATAAAAAGCAGTATAGATGCAGAGCAAGGTTGAGGAGATTAAGACAGCTCTCAGGGAGGCCAGAAATATGGGATACCTATGTAAATACGAGGAAGCTATTAAACTCTATAAAAAAATAATAGACTCAATCGAGCAAGAAATCATCCTCAATAACGTCTCTCGAAAAAGCCTAGAAGATTGGAGGAGCTTCCAAGCAGATGTTATTCAATAGAAAAATGCCACAGAATCCATCAAATCCATGTTGTCGGGAATCAGCTTCAGCTCCAGTGCAGTTTACACTAGAAATGATCGACCTCTTCCAGTACCCAACAAGTCCATTCACTACGAAGAAAGCCCTTTTCGAATAACAAACAACAACTTCAGAGCGACCAACAGGGGCTTCAGTGCAAATCGAGGTAAACAGCCAAACTTGAGTCAAAAGGCCAATCAACCTTTTAAAGATCCGGATATCTGGGACTCACCACCACCTCTGGAAAAGAGACAGTCGGTGCAAAAGGTCAATAAAGCTAATAATAATGTGAGAAACCACAATATACGTAATGTGCCGGGTAAACCAAAAAAGAGTGATAGCAACAACGAGAAAAAGACTTTTCTCAACGACAGATACCCCAATGGTAATGGCCCCGATACAAATCTCATTGAGATGCTGGAAAGAGAAGTCCTTGATAAAAGTCCCAACATTCAATTCGAGGACATCGCTGACCTTGAAAATGCAAAAGGGCTCCTGCAAGAAGCTGTTCTTTTACCTCTCAAAATGCCTCAATTTTTTACAGGAATCAGAAGAGCCTGGAAAGGAGTGCTGATGTTTGGTCCCCCAGGTACAGGAAAGACACTTTTAGCAAAAGCAGTTGCTTCGAGTGGAGGAACAACTTTTTTTAACGTCTCTGCGAGCACATTGGCCTCAAAGTGGAAAGGAGAATCTGAAAAGCTTGTAAGAATACTGTTCTAGATGGCAAAATTTTATGCTCCTTCTGTCGTCTTTTTTGATGAAATAGATGCCTTGGGAGGCAAAAGGAAAGAAGGGGAGGATGAATCTAACAGGAAGTACAATGTCTTTTATTTAGGGTGAAGACATAGCTCTTGGTGCAGATGGATGGTGCCACTTCCGGATCAAACGAATAAAATAAATTTGTTATTGTTCTGGCGGCCACTAATAGGCCTTGGGATCTCGACGAAGCTCTCAGGAGAAGACTGTAAAAGAGAATTTATATTCCTCTTCCAAACCAGAAGGGCCGAAAGGAAATGCTGAAAATCAACCTAAAAGAGGTGGAGCTTCAGGAAAAAGTCTAGCTAGAATAAATCGTAAAGAAGACTGAAGGGTATAGTGGTGCAGATATATCAAACCTTTGCAGAGAAGCTGCCATGCTTCCAATGAGGAGAAAGCTAAAAGATTAAGGTGGCTTTAAGAACATAACTGACCTCAAAAAATTTGAGGAGGATGTGAAGGCACCTCTGAGGAAGGAAGACTTTATGGAGGCTTTGAAAAATGTAAACAAATCTGTGGGATCCTAGGATCTTCACAAGTACGAAAAATGGATGAAATAGTTTGGAACAGTCTGATATTTATTTGATGTATGACTTGGTGAGGATGAATGATCATGAATAAAGAAGGGTTTTTGACTTCTCGAAGCACACAAATCCAGCTCCATTGACGACAAAGGCTCTCAGAACCATGATTGGAAATCCAGTAAAGATGACAGGTAGTCCTTTTGCAGCCACTTCCTTCTTGAGGCAATCCACAGCATTCTTGTATTTGGGGGTTGTGAAAGAGTCAGATTGAATGAGTGTTTTGGCATAATCTATGGGGTACATAGAAGCCCAAGTGCAGACACCCGCGAATCCTCCAGCCAGCAGTGAGGATAATTTATCGTTGTATTTGTGAGAATTAGCATATCCCTTCAAGGAATCGTAAACTCCGAAATAGACTCCTAAGCAGCATTATCTGGCCCAGGTGGGATAAAAACCAAGGTAGAGCTTCTTCAGTCCATGTTATCTGTAAATGTTGGCCGCCATTGTAACAGACCCGACTCCCTTTTCTTTGTTCAACAACACCCTAAACCTTGCATGGTCTAAGACGGTCTGAATAGAAGAATTGGTACCACCACCAGAGCACTGGGAAGGCCTGCGGCTGTTCCACACATGAAAGAGTATTTCCAATGAAGGTTTCCTTCAGAATCAGCATAGCTTTTCTTCATGATCTTCTTGAGGGTCTCCACAATGCCGAATTGAAGGGCAACTTGAGCACCCACTCCCAGAAAGGGCATGAGCATTCCCTTCCATAGAGATAGGAAGCCCTATTAGGCAACTGTTTTTTTGAAGGCATGAACAATACCTTGATTGTACTCTTCGGGTTTGGAAACCATTTTCACCTTGATGTTTTCAAAAGGCATCATGGTGACCACCTGTCCCCATCCAGAAGAGATGCCACAGAGAGTATCTTTGATTACGTCAGGCAGGCTTGACATTCACTTTGAGAAACAATTAGGGAAATACTTAAAATAAATATAAAGGCACTACTTTGGCCGAGTACTTATATATTCCGATGGTGATACTTATATATTCCGATGCTGATAAAGTAATAATTAAGTCTTTTCGATTAGGAGTGAACCGAGTAAGTATTTAATCTACATACAGTACAGAGTAATCTATCAATAGAATACAGACCCGCTGCAGAATTGTCTAAGCCCAGTGTTATAATTTATTAATAATGACTGAGGTCTAGCCTTCTAGCCACAAATAAACACTCCTTGACTGCTCTGATAATCAGTTGCCAAATTTTCAGATGAACAAGCTCGAGAGAAAGCTATAATGGCTTGGAAATGAAATCCTCATTAAAGATAAGGCACTTGACGAAATTCGTAACATTCTCTCAAAGTCACAATAAATCTTATGTGCTCAAAAGAATACAGGATATCAAGCTAAAGAGGCTGCAGATAAAGTTTGTAAGCTTGAAGCCTCAGCAGAAGATGGCTCTGTTGAGGATAATTTCAAGATGTTTCATAAGGAAATCGAAACCATATTTGATGATCTGGAGTTTTCTTTGCACACACTTTCTATTGAGAATTCTACTGGTAAAGGCAACTTTACAGCTGGTTCCAAAAAGAACAATGCAAAAGTCAGTATCAAAAATAAGGCAGCAAAGAGAGTGAGCAGCAAAGACAATAACTACTCTAACGACACTTCCCTTGACAGCAATCATTAAATGAAGATCTACGAAGTTCCTGTTTAATTCCAAACTCTTAAATAGTTATTGGATGCTGATGTTCAGGTGAATCTTTCCCCCAACTGCCATATATTTGAACGTCTATAGGGTTATGGGGAGCATCAAGAGGACATTTCATCAGATAAAATAACCTTCTAAAGCCCTAAGATTTATGAAATTCCCTTTTAAATCGAAGACCTGGAAGAAATATATCTATAAGACTCAGAAGGAACGCAAAATTATTCTGAAATGTCAGAAGCATAAAGGCTCATTGTAGAAATTCCGATGACAGGCTATTCTTCCATAAATGAAAAATATATAGTCGAAATTGAAAAATTAGAGTCTAAAATTGAGTATTTGCTGGAAGAAAACTAAAGGATCAGAAAATAAAAAGAGGTCACAAGAATATACTAAATTCCTATGACAGTGTCAAAAATAGAGGAAGTTCAGATTGAAAACTCCTATCTTTCACTCGACTCATCAGAAAAAGAAAAAGAGGGACGCGACATTGAAATTCAGGTTGTAGAATAATGGCTTCCTAATCAGATCATCAGCATTCCTGAACTGGTTTATGTTGAGATCCCAGTCACTCGAGATGTGATAGTCGAGAAGGTGGTAAGAGTCATGGAGGAAAAAGTGATTGAGAGGGTGGTGAAAATTCCCTACTTATAGCCAATCCAGATAGTGGACAAATGTTAAGTTATCGTTTAAAAAATCGTACAAGTTCCTTTTGTGAAGGCAAGCTAACAGTTACCTGAAGATCATTAGGAAAGAAAAACAGCAAATGGGGAAACATGTATGACAGTAGAAAGATCAGTTCAAACAGAAGAAATGGCGACATCCCTTCAATTAATTGAAATTCCTGTCTAAATTGAGATTGAGAAGATAAGGGAAGTTGAAAGGATCGTGAATATGGAAACAGTGAAATTGATCGAGGTACCAGCATAGATGCATGTTCCTGTTATTTGGGAAATACCGATCGAAATGGACATGGTCGATAAATAATAGCCCAAAAATGAGGCTGCTTCACCACAAGTGATCATCAGATAGATTCCAGTTGAGGTTGAGATATACAAAGTAATTGAAGTTCCTGTTGAAGTAATTAAGATTGTTGAAGTTCCAGTGGAAGTATAAGTTCAAAAGGAGGTAATAAAGGAAGTGATCAGGTAAGTAGAGGTCATCAAGGAGGTTATTCAGTACATATAAGTTGAGAAGGAAGTTATCAAATAGGTCGAAAAAATCAAAATCAAGGAAGTGCCACTTGAAGTGGAAATAATCAAAGAAGTTCCAGTTATTCAGGTCAGATAAGTACCCATTGAAGTGGAAGTGGAAAGAGTGATAATCAGATAAGTGCCCATCTCGATAATGGTGGAGAAATATGTCATCAAGGAGGTGCCTGTGGAAGTCCTAGTGTAAAAAATAGTCTTGAAGGAAGTGCCCATAGAGCTGGTCGTTGAAAAGTAAGTTGAAAAAATGATCATAAAGGAGGTTCCACTGGAGGTGATCAGATAAATTGTTCACGAAGTTCCCATATAAGTGGAAATTCAAAAGTAGGTGTAGGTAGAGAAGCTCATAGAGGTTATCAAATAGGTCTAGGTAATAAGAGAGGTTGTGAAGATTGTAGAGGTACCAGTGGAGGTTATCAAATAAATTCCTGTTTAAGTCATACGATAGATTCCGATTGAGCTAATCAGAGAAGTGGAGGTCATCAAATAAATATAGACAAAAAAAATAGTATAAGTTCCAGTGGTCGTCATGATTCAAGAACGGGAGGTTCCCAAGTCGTAATTCATGCCAATTTCACAGTTGTGTGAGCAAAGCAACGATATCAACTTAAAACATATCAACTATCAAGGTGAACTTTCTCCAGAAAGTATTACTCTCAAGTCAAAGGCACATGATGTCAAGATCTTTGAAGTGCCAATCGAGCTGGAAATGGAATAAAAATAGCCTTTTGTCGTCGAAAAAATAGTTTATGAAAGAGTGTAGGTCCCTATCTAAATAATTCAATTTTACCCACTCATCTAAGTCATTAGCGTTGAAGTAGTGAAGTAAGTTCGAGTACCCCAACTTATAGAGATTCCAATTGAATTGTAGATGGAGTAGTCCAGTCCTGTCCATCAGCAATCATCAAAACTCATGAGGGAGCCTTCATTTGTGGACATTAATAGATAGGAGACGGGCTCAGTGATAATTGAGGTTCAAGTGTTTGGAGATGAGGAGGTTGTTTATGATCAGGGAGATGCCTTTGAAGAATCAAACTATATTGAAAAGGGAGTCATTGTGGAAAAAGAAGTATTTGTTGACAAGATAGTTGAGGTTCCTATAATAGTGGAAAAAATAGTGGAGATACCTATGCTAATCATTGAAGAGGTCGAAATATAAAAAATAGTGTACAAGGATAAAATTGTTGAAGTCGCTAATAAAGAGACCAATTACAAGGTTGAGATGGCTACTGTCGGAACTTCCATCGATTAATTATAATAGGTTTGCTCTTCAGCTTATCAAGATTCTCAGGAGGAATGCTCTGTCCTGCTTGCTCGACTACCAATTGACAATTCTCCAGAGACAGATTTCAGGAGGGAAATGCAGCTCCAGATTGAGAGTAAGGCTGTATAATTCCACACCGAGCAAGAAGATCAAGACTAAATGTTGTTAGAAGCAGAAGAAGGCAATGATAACTTAGCAAAGTACAACAAAGATGAAAACCTTCCAACCAGGAGCATGAGGATTTATGAAATTCCCCTTTAACTTCACATCAATGATTCGCTTGATAAGCAGAGATAGATGGAACTGAGGCACATTGAAAATATAGAAACTCTTAAGAGTCATTACTAACGGGAATACAGTGAGCTACATTAGCTTATTGAAAATCTGGAAAAGATGGTCGTCTAACTCAATCTTAACGCCCAGGAAAAACAGCTTCGGCTTGAAGAGTAATTTCTAAATAAGGAAATGCTATTGAATGAAATTTAGGTAAACAAATCGGCATAGGCTAAGACGATGGAGCTGTTTGATGAGCTGAAGAAAAATTATGGCATGGAGCAAAAAGATAAAGAATTACATCAGATGAGAATAAAATAGCTAGATGGGTCGCTTTACTAGGCATTTGAAAAATTGGTCTATATTGAAAGCTCTAAATTCAGCAATAATCAAAAATTTAGCCAGACTTAAAGGGAGCAAAATATAACATATGCAAATATGGATATTCAAACCGAGGACTTAGATTTGTTTGAGAATATCGATGTCTTTGAAATTCCAATTGAAGGTGCTTAATTGCTTGAAGGCCAGAAGGAGGTCATGACTGAGCATTTAGAAGAACCTGGTGATTCTCTACAGGCAATAAGTACGGCAAGAAAGGATGAAGAAATAGGCATAATAAGAGGTACCCCCTTGATATGTTAAATTCCAGTGGAAATTATGATTGAAGAAGATATGGAAGAAGAAAAGAGGGTGTAGCTCGCAATAGTTGAAATTCCTGTTTAAATAGTGGTTGAGAAGGAGACTGAAGAGAAGGAAACACAAACGACAGTAGAGGACAGGTTTGTCTAAATATCAAACACAAGAAAACAATCATTTTCCTTTAGAGCTGATCTTTAGCCATAGCTCTTCAAAGATTTGCCAGTGTGCAACGAAGAGCAGGAAGATCAAGATAGTCCTCGCTTCAAGTAGTTCAATATGCTGAAAATGTTCAAAAAAAGAACATAGGAGTTGTTGGTGAGCGATGAGGATGGCAAGACTGAGAGCCAGTTGACTTCAAAAGTGGCAACAGAGACTCAGACAGATAAGGCTGAGAATAAATATCCTCATCAGGACGAATTGATATATCTGGAATAGTTCTAGTCCTTCAGGAAAAGGATCACTCATTGCGAGAGATTCACAATAGTGGAGGCCTTTGAGTGCATCAACCTTCAGTTTGAAAAAGGTTGCGCAAGCGAGATCAAGAAAGGTAGCCTTGCTAATCATATTATGAATCTTGGCTCCTAGTAGAACATCAACCAAATAATAAACAGCTCTAATGTTCAATCGATGACCCCGAATGCTCTCATGATGATGGACCACAGCTAGTAAAGTTAGTTCCGTTTTCCTCCTCCTAAAAATGAAATCAGGGATATTTCTCTCATCAGAAAAAGCTCTAATCTGTCAGAAAATAAATTTATCGGTTCTCTCGACATCAGAGAAGCCTTCGGAAACAAAGATGACCCGCTCGCATCTGCAAGGTTGGTCAAGAAAAGATTGCAAGGATTCGAACAGCAGTAAAGCTCATCCGACTAGGATATTGACCATACCCCTCAGCCCATGATCATCGAATAGACCATCGCCAATGAAGAAAACTAACACCCTCAGTCAAAGGAGGGTAATCCTAACCTTGCTCAAACTCCTAATTTAGAACCTGATGATCTCAACTTTTCCGAATACGGAAAATTCCATACTAATTTTTACCAAGCCGAATAAAAGTTCAACCAAAAATATATGGCTGTGAACACAGATGATGAGATCAACAACCTTAGATAGAAGATAAAAGCTAACGAAATTCAAATAAAATAGATTCAATAAAAGTTTGAGGAATAAAACTTCAAACTTCAATTCTAGCTGGAAACAGCTGAAAAACAATTGTGTTAGCAACGAAAGCTTTAGGAAAAATATGAAGTAGCACTGTAAGGGCTTCAAACTAAACTGAATGAATAATAAAAGAAAAGAGAATCAGAATAGATAAAGCTGGCATTCGCCTTGGAGGAACTCTAGACATTAAGATAAAATTTGCATAAAAGTGAAAAGGCCTTTAGTGAGCAGGTGGATAAATTCAAAAACGTGATATCATAAAAATAAATGGAAATAAAAGAGTTGAAGGCGGAATAGAGTCACAAAGATTCTCAGTACTAGACTCAATTGCTGGATATAAAGGAAATCATTTTACAAAAATAATAGCTTATCGAGCACCTTGAGAGATAAATTGAGGATAAGGTGGACAAGATCGATCACCTAGAGGGTGCTTTTGATGAGCTGAGAAGGAGTATAGCTTTGATCAAGCATGATGAAGCAGACCAGGCTCAGGTCATGGAGGAGTAATTTGAGAGAGCAAGGCACCAGCTTCAGGCAGATTTTGAGGAGGAGATTCAAAAGGTCAAAAACTAAGCTTTCGATTTGAGGCAGTAGCTAGACAGCAAAAAAGAAATGATAAACGACAAGTAGGTGAAGATAGATGAGTTGATGATTCTGATCAAGTAGCTAACAGATACTTTGTCCACAAGTCAGGAGTAAAACTAAAGGTTGACCACGAAAGTAAGAGAGCTAGAGAAAAGCTATGCTGAAGATGTAAGATACCTCAACGACGAAATGGACCGGATGAAAGTATAGTTGTAGAGTAGTAGGGTTAAAGATGAGTCCCTTCTGAATGGTATCAACAGCCAGGAGCAGCCAGTCAGGATGGAATACTTGTCAGACATTCAGGTGTACTTCTCCAGAGAGGAAGAACTGATGAAGTACTGTAAGGAATTAGAAAGTGTTATCTTGAAGCATGAGCAAACAATCAAAAAAGGGCAGAGTGAAAAAGAAGAGCTGTACGGAAAAGTAGTTTAGTATTTGAAAGATGCTCTTGATCGGGAGCAGGAGGCTGAGTACCTCTACGCCAAGATGGTCGACCTCTAGAATGCTCTAAATAGCCTGCTACTTGAAAAAACAACATTGGAGGTATAAAATAAGAGGCTCTTGAAAGTAATAGACCTATCAGAGAAAAAGATTGGAATGCTTGGTAATCGCCTGATCGAGATGGCTCGTGACAGGGCCAGCTATGACTCAGATGGCGATAACTAGGACTGATAGTAAATCGATTTATGATTATTTATATTGGCTTACAATCGTAGCTTGTAAGGTGTCAAAATCAGCTGTGAAAATCAAGTATTGATAGTAATAATCTCCTACCTAAGCCTTCTCTTTTTTACCTTTATTCCGTGCTTTTTTCTCAGGTGTAGCTTGAGGGAGGTTATCGAACCGTACTTCCTCTTGCAACCGGGAGCGATACACTAAATTTAAGGCATACTCTACCTTCAGGTGCTTTGAAATCTCACTGTTTTTTCTCCTGTGTTTTTTAGGCTTTCGCTCCGACAGCTCACTCTCTTCCTCACCTTGGTATCTTTGCTACAACTTAAGAAGCCTGTTTTAAAGAACGTCGATTTTAATCATCAACTCTAGACATTATTTTTTTGTGCTTTCACCCATCATCTTGGGAAAATCGAGCGTAAAAGGCTTGCTCTCGGGATCCACAAAGGTTGTTTACTGTCGTCTTTAGGCTTTATAGTCGGCCTTCGGACATAACGGAGCCTGCATTTTCGATAGGCTTATCAAATATAACACAATTTATACAAAAAACGTCAGCCAATTTTATATTTCCATCAACTTTACTATCAGCATTGAGAGGCAGCTTCAAAATACCTTCATTTTCTCTTACATTATCCTAATTTTATATTTTATATGGTCAGGGCTGAATGCCTGCAACAATAATAAAGTTAATAATATTCGATGAGTCTCTACGAGAGCAAATTATTTTTTTACCCCTAAAGCAAAAGAACCACAGTGTTTCCCACCCTCAGAAAGATCCCCGACACCCGTTCGATCAGGCCCACCCAGCTGCTTAACTTCTCGATGGATGAGAAGAAGTATCGAATGACAAGCAACCAAATGCTGAAAGGAATATTCAAGCAAAATGATTCCTAAATAAGTAAGCTCCGATCAACCTTCGTTAAGCAGAGTCTGAAAGAACAGCCAAAAAAGAAGATCGGGCACTACACAGTCATAAAGGAGATCGGAAAGGGAGGCTTTGCTCAGGTCTATGAAGTGGTCGGATAAAATGGCAAGAGATATGCTTTGAAGGAGTACAGTCTTCAAAATTCCTTAGAATGCTATCACAACGAGTCCAATATTGGGGATTATTTTTTCGATAAAGGAAATACTAGACCCGAATTCGAAAAGGCGGAAGGCAGTAGGCATCTGATAAGATTTGTGGAAAAGTTCAGGATAGGAAAGTACGGGTATATTGTCCAATAACTTCTCTAGCACAACTTTTCCAAAATCATAAATGACATTCAGGGAATTTTCCACAACAACGAACGCATTTACGAAGTAGACTCCATTATATGTAGGTGAAATTTAAGGATTTTTATCGGTCTCTCGCTCATAGTAATTATCTGTGCAAAATTATGTTGGAACTGTGCTCTACAGTCAACCTCATTAACCATCATGGCTTTGTCCACTGTGACCTCAAGTTGGAAAATCTAATGGTCTAGTTTGAAGGAGATGTGCCCACCCTCAAGGTCATCGACTACGGCTCAACCTTCTAAAGATAATATGGCCTTCCTAAAATTGTACCCTCTCTCTGATTAAGACCATCACTCCTGAGTATATGCCTCCGGAACTACTTCTGATGCTTGAAAATGGTTCCAGCGACTACTAGCTATTGAGACGTATCGATGTCTGGTCAGTCGGATGCATTCTCCTCGAAATAGTGACTGGGGTCCCTCTTTGGTTCAGATACAAGTGCAGGGTGTAGATTAAAGGTAAACCAACTGTTCAGATGGGCTTCTTTTCGCTAACCGGCCGCGACTATACCAAAATAATGCGTAAACAAAAATAGCTCGTTGAACATTTAAACCGTATCCCATTCACATTCAAATAATTTGACAAATTTAGACCTATTTTGAAGAAATTACTGGTGCTGAATCCCCAGAAGAGGGCCAGGTTGGAAGATATTGTAAAAGATCTTGAATCCATGAGCTGAATAGCCATGCTGTTTGATAATAAATGTTTCATTGAGTCAATGACATATTCAATCAATCTCTCTTGGGGGTAGGTTTTTCCCTTTAAGCAGGAGCTACCTCTGCCTTTACTTGATTCTTGATATATCGCTTTCTGGCCTTGAGCATATGAATATAGAGGAGGACGATTCCAATAATGATGCAACCGTTGATGAATCTAAGGCCGTAATAGGTGAGGTCGGAAACGTCAGGGTGCCTGGAGAAATAGTTATTGAAAACAAGGGTTTCGGCCACACCTCCTAAAGGATAGAGAATAAGAAATCCATTGTATCTGAGGAATCCTGTGATGGGGCTTTCCTTGTATATGTAGTAGAGGTATCGGTTGACCTCGGCAATTGACCATACAATAACCACAAAGGCATAGACCAATCTCCCCGTATCTTCTTCTATCACAAAGAGAGTCACCAGATTCCTTCCCAAAATTTGGAAGAAGGCAGCTATGAGATTACCCTTGGCCTTGCCCATCAACAATAGCACAATGTCTGATACTTGCAGAAGTTGAACTACTCTTAAGATGGTGAGGCTAAGAGAGATGTCGGAGGTGACGTAGTGCTAGAGGTTGAAGACTAGCTCGAGTTCTGTCTGGACGAGGAGGTAGGTCCATCCAAGCAGGTTGATGAGGTTGATGGCTTTATCCATGTTATACTGATCAAATGAGTATAAATAAATATTAAGGAAGATGACCAGAGGCAACCAGCGATAAATCGATAGAGAGCGTGCCCGCAAGAGAAATGCTGAGAAAGGGGCCGACAACAAAAAGGAACATAAATCTGACTTTTTTAAGAACAAAGAGTCGTAAGTTGTGGGTTATTCAGGCATGCCGAAATCATGAGGCAGAAACAGAAAAAGCACGAGGAGGTCGCCCAAAAGGAGGAAAAACCATAAAAGAATCAGTACGGCAAGTACTAGTGAAATTGATCATCTCCCCATTCAAATCAATATTTCTAGAACTTTCTATCACCATCATCCTTAAACTATTCACTCATGAACCAAAAACATCTAGAAATAGTCCTGACCTTCTTGCAATCATCCTTTGTTGACCTAATAATTTTATTTGGCTTGTTGGCTGACTCCTAAATCTGAGTCTTCCTGTCTGAAATTAAATATCGGTTGGGCCTGAATTTATCAAGCTCCAGTCAGATTGAGAAAGCTCATAGTGAAAACAAATGAAAATCGTTCTTATCTACCGAAATGAAGAGGTTAAATGTTTGCCTTTCGAGTTGCATAGATTAATTTTATTTTTTGTTATGAAACAAGGTGGAGTTCCCTCATCGACTATCAAAGATATGCTCCCTCCTTCCAGCCAATAAATTCATTTTCTGAAAAAACAAGTCCTCAAGTAAGCCTAATCATAAAGTAGAGACGCCTATGATCAACAGCACCTTCAAAAAGTGTTAAGGCCAAGAGTTAACCCAGAGCGAAAATAAGACATTTTCTCATCAGAGAGCTTAGGAAGCCTCAGGTCCAGTAGGTCAGTGCAGCTGCTTCCGAACTATAGAACATAACCAGACCAATCGACAGCAAAAATACTTGGAGATAGTTACTAGCAAGGCAATTTTCAAAGACAAAGACAGTCAGAAAAACAGCTGTTAAGAAATCAACGGGATAGCTTGAATGACCTCTACAAACCTTAAGCTGGCAACTCCCAATATGGGCGCCTCAAGAAGGAGCAGGAAGAATATGCTAAAGTGCTTCAAAATTAAGTCAAGCAAAAACAGCTCAGAAAGATGCTGTAAAAATAGGAGGAAAGAAGAGAGGTGAATAATCTTGAAATTAAAAGGCAGCAGAGGAACATGGGGCCTATCCAGAAAGAAAGGTCATTCAAATAAGTACGTTATTGAATATGTAGTATTTCAATAAAGTCAGTCAGTATCGAGACAACGTAGCCAACGATTATCTGATGTACCTGAAATAATCTCCCAGAAAGGGCATCAACAAGATAAATGATGACCGGTAAATGATGGAGCAGCATCGCCGGGCCCTATAGGCTCACAACAGATAGGAAAGGAGGAGAAACGATTTAAGAAAGCAAGAGCTGAAGCAAGTGCTTGAACAGCAGATAATGGACAATAGGAGCTACAAGGCATCAGAAATGCAATAGTATAAGAACAGAGGATACGTTCACAGTTAAATGAACATGTATAATCCAATTTCGAACCCCATCGATTATCAGCTGGATCGAGACAACAAGTACGTCATCAGAGAAATCATGCAGAAGCAGCTTGAAGTAAGCAGAGTTCGCCCTTGATCTATCAGGATTTTCCAAGTATCAATAGTCAATATTGAACATCACTCTCCTCAAGGACAGGAGCCAAAAAGAATCTTTTGGCATGTACGACGATGGAGGGTGGAACATCATCTTCGGGGTTTCTTTTGGTTTAGATAGGTGTTCTTGAGTAGACGAGAGATTAGTTGTTCAAGTGTTCTCCCGCATACTGGGAAATGACCAGTGGATGGTCATAGGGATTGCTACTTCCTCTTCTATTTTATGAATCATTATATGGCAAAGAACCGAAGGACATCCTCCCTTGGTTTTAATATGTCCTGCTTTCAGTCGGCTCTTTTGTGGACAGTCTCCTGGGCCCTTCATAGTTACTATAAGCCTTTTGACGATGAAGGTTGATGTCTATTTCAACTTGGTTGTTGACTTCCTCTTGATTGATGAACAAACTCTTGCGAAGAAAGGGATTGCTCAGTTTGGTCTCCTTGTTGGGGATCGCTCTTGAGCGGTCATTTGGAGGAACATAGACTGAGCTAACCCTCATTTTGACTTCAAAATCACTGACCCTGCTGGCTCCTGGCTCATATTTCCTCGAAAAATCAGTTCTCCTATTGAGGTTGTTTTCGTTGAAGACCCAGCTATTATTCAAAACCTGTGGCCGTTGATGGCTGGATTGGTAAACCAAGTGAGTGAGGTTGTTGGGAGTGGAAGTGGGAAGGTGAGGATGGTGAAAAGGCTCGTAGTGTCCGACTTTATAGGGGTTTGCCTTGTGGAAGGGATTACTTCTGGTTGTTTACATCTTGTCCCTCAAATTAAAATTTATCGGCTCTTAATATAAAAGTATTGATCATTGGCCCTCTTTAATATGAAGTAGTCGAGAGGCCTACAAAGCCATCGGGTCTTTTCCTCCGAAAGAAACGTACTTGCTCAAAAACTCCTCGACTGACCTGCTTTGAGACCATACCTATTTAATCAACTCCTCTTTAAATCGATCTTCGATGTGCCAGTGATAGTAGACTCTGTAGTCTTTTTAGAGAAGCACTGATGTATAGAAGTGAATAAATCCTTGGTGCTAGAGCTTGGGCTCCTTGGGAATGTTATTGTTTCCTTTGTTGTTTTTATTTTTCCTTTCCTCTCTGCTTGGCTTCTGCTCAGGCATTTATTGTCCTTTTTTATACTATATTTCAGGATGCTAGGCCGGAATCTATTTCTATAGCTCTCCAAAATCAGGAATAAACTCCTCTTCTCTTCCTGTTTTTACTGCTGGATCTTTCTCAACAACCTCCCTTTCCTTGCCCTTATTAACTATTGGTGCTACTTCTTCCTGCTGTTATGCCTTTCTTTCCTCATATTATTATTTTCCTATGAACTTTTTTTTCTCCCTTTATTTTTTCTCTTGTTTCTGAGGCTGTTTGCTGGTAACTATTTTTCCACCCAAAATACTGAGCCTCATGTTATTGGGGCTGAATGCAGGGGCTCCTTTAGCGAGATGGAAAGACATATACTAACCTCGATAATTTCTGTAGTTGAGTCCTCTTTCGACTTAAAAGTCATTGAGTCCGCTGAGCTATGGCAGGTAGGCATAGATAGGTAGGTAGTGGATTTATCTTTTTAGTTTTTATTCTGCAAAAAGATAAGGAGCAAGGACGTACATATGGTTGAGGTAATTTAGAAAATCTGAATAGCTCAAAAGATACCTTTGCCAAGCTCTCCAAAACTGACGATCCACAGAATACTGAGGTCTTATCTGACTGGGTAGGCTTCTGGAAGGACTTAAGGAGAGTTTTTGATTCCTGCAGCCTTGTTGTTTGCTATGGCTTAAGGAATGCTCCTTAGGTTTTCATGCATAAGCTCAGGAAGATCCAAAGGCCTCCCTCCACACTCATAGCATCTTTTTTGGTAGTTGTAAATGCATTTGAATTCCAGCTGGAAAAGAGTTTATCCAATCCGATACTCGCCGCGATTGTACCTGCCAATGATGGGGCAGGTGGGATATCCGAGGAAAGGATTGACGAAATCTTAGGACAGGTTGATGGAGTGGGGAGAATATGAAAGGTAAAGAGGTGATTATTTTTTCTGAGGTAGAACCCAGTCTGCTTCCATATCAAAAGAGCTATATTATTATAAAGTAAACATAAGTACTCAAAATATCATCAGGATCTTGAACGGATTTTTCCTCCTTTTCTCTTCCCAAATATTTTCTTGTTTTTGTGGCTTTTGGAGCCTTTAATGCTGCCAATCAGAATATAGACAATCATGAGCAGGAGTATTATCATGATCCAGCTTTTGAGGTTATTTTTGTTCCAAAGGTTACTCTTTCTCAATTGACAATGTTCTCTGATATGGAGAGGAGATAATTTAGGATCGATATCTCCTTAGTTGTCAGAATTCACGGGAGATACTTTGACCCTCGAATCGCTGCAGATGACATCATACAGCTGTTGGTTGCTCACGGCTATATCTTATTGTTCTGCTAGCATGTCCACTTCTCTTTCCATTTCGTTCCCCAGCTTCTTCTCCTTGCTCAGAAACCTTCTCTTTCCGATGGTATTGGCGGTGTTGTCACTCAATAAAGATGGGGTCTTTTTTAGTTTTATGAAACTTAATTTTCTGGGCTTCTTTGGAGATGTTGAAGGCAGAAGCTATTATTCAATGGAGGTGAGTTGCTTGAGGTTGAGTCCTGATTGGTTTTGTCTTTTTTTTTTGGGGGACCAATATTTTTGCCGTATTATCAGGGGGCTTTCAAGGTCATACTTAATGATTTATTATTGGAAGAAGGTGTTTTATAGTTCTTAGGGGAGAAACTATTATTCTTCATAGTGGTCGATAAGTTCAAGCTTTTTGGCCATTTCATGCTCCTTTACGATTTTTTCCAGGGCTTCGATTGTACTCTCAAGGTATACCACATAGTCCAGGATAAAATTCTAGCCGATCTCTACCTTCATTTACATACAGCTTCTATGCAGGTCTTTGCTGGCCTGAATGTAGTTGTCCAGTAAAAATTAGTAACTTCCTATCGGCCTCTAGCCACCAGGGATCATCTCCAGCAGTCTGATTTCACAGCTGTGTTTGATCAGCTAGTTGGGCTTTGTTGACAAGGTGAACCTTAGAGTTTCGTTTGGGATATGAATAACACCCTATTAGTCGGGGGAGCATAGGATGTTGTGAGTATGGGCGACAGCCTTCTGGTCTGAATGATGCTGAGTGTACTTTTGATGATTTATATTTGAAACTTGGTCATTGCTGCAAGATCCTCCTGGATGTTGTTTTGGAGGGTGATGGCATAGAA
>Ga0100378_1002642_pt1 | contig 17692 bp, 26 predicted proteins | sample CryGeymeta201502_FD_81535 | JGI IMG/M metagenome (GOLD analysis project Ga0100378, IMG submission 81535) | Groundwater microbial communities from Crystal Geyser aquifers in Utah, USA - Crystal Geyser metaG 2015-02 | ecosystem: Environmental > Aquatic > Deep subsurface > Groundwater | place: USA...
TTAAACTATAGAATAGACAACAATAGTGAATTTATAAAGAAGTGTTTAAGCAATAACAATAGTCAAGACTTATTAGAATTCGATCAATTAACATTAGAATCAAAATCTAATAGACTTTCTTTAAACGGATTTGAAGAAGCTGAAATAAAATTTAATCCAACATATAGATACAAAGAAGGGACTAATGATTACGATGACAAAGAAAGAGTACCAGGGTGGACTGATAGAATATTATATAAAATAAAAAATAAACAAATTGTCAATAAAGGCTATGGAGACTTAAAACTAACACTATCTGATCATAAGCCTGTATATGGACTATTTGATATTACTATGATAAAAAAGCCACTTGATAAATTTGATAAAGTGGAGACTATTGGTTTCATTAAAAAGATAAATAGTATGAATAATCTTAATAATATTAATAAAAAACATGAAACTGTGTCTGAGTATAGTAAAGAAATAATAAAAGATGATATAAACGATGACGTAAAGAACGAAAGTAAAAGTAATGAATTTAATATTGATAAAGAAATTGAATTAAAAAGTAATATAAAAAGCGAGTTAATAGATGATCAAGATAAAGGCGATGATCAGGATAAAGAAAATGATCAGGATCAAGATATATAGAAGATATTAAAGTTCAGTGTGTTATAACTATATATAATAAGTTATTTATTAGTAATAATTTTAATTCAATTTATAAGTTGTTTTATAAATTATTTACTACTATTATCATTAATATATAAATAAACATGGATGATAGTAACACAATTAATATAACTGTAAGAGGATTACCTAAACTTCTAAAATTTACTATTGATAAGCAATCCACCGTAGAAATTTTGAGACTACGTGTATCAAATAACCATCCTTGTCAACTAAATGGTCTTTCTATTGATTTTAATAATGTCGTACTAGATGGTTCTAAAACTTTGGAAGAATGTGGGATTGTAAATGGAAGTACATTAAATGCTAATTCTAATTTTAAATCAGGAGTAATATAATTAATATAAGTAATAATATTAAAATAAGTAAAAAAATATATATAATATATATGATATTCTATTAAGTTTTGCATTTTACGTTAAATCTTTATATTAATTATTTTTAAATTATTTATTTTGTATTGATTTTTATTTAATAATTAATTAATTTTTTAATATACTGTCAGAAATTATATTAACTATTTATTGTATATTAAAATAAACATTATTAAAATTAAGAAATTCGAAACAAAAATGGAAACTAAAAAAGATAATATCATTCATCATTATGTAGAAAATATTCAAGCTATTATAGATGATGACACTAAAAATATTGACAAAATTGGGAGTCACACTATAGAAAAAAATATGAAACAAGATCAAATCAATGATATCTTAAATGAAAATAAAGAAATTCAATTCATGAATTCTTCGGACACCATTGAAAATATAGGAAGCCTAAATAGTATCGAAAACATTGATCTAGACAAAATTGAAAACAATAAGAAAGTAGTACTAAGCCCGAGTTCTGAAATTAAAGAAGTAGATGATATGATAATCCAGCGAAGAAAGCAAGCAGAGATTGAATTAAATAATAAACAGTAGTAAATATAAGTTTCATAATTACTTTATAACATAATACTTACTTGGCATTCTAATTACTAATTAAATTTATTATAGTATAATTCCAAAGAAGAAATTTACAACTAGCAAAGAGACTAATTTAATTGAAGTCAAATTAAATAAAATGGATGAAGAATATGATAAGGAGAAAGAATTACAAAAGAAATCAATTAAAGCTAATGCAATTCATGCCATGAAGGATATAAAAGAAGAAAATGATGATGATGAAAATTTACTTGATGTTAAATGTATAAATCCTAGAAAACTTTTGACGTCGACGTCATTTAAAACTACAAAACCGATTGAAGAAAAAACCTTATATAAAGTTTATAGAAAAATATCAGACACTAACACTAATTCAATTATATTAAGCGAAAAAAACAACATTTCAAATTCTCAAAATAATGAAACAAATAAAGAGAATGAAGACTTAGATAAATACATCAAACTCGTAAAAAAAAACTCAGAGCCAGTAGTTTGGAATCATACAAAATTATTAGAAATCAACAAAAATTTAGAAGAATTCGCTTTATATGATAGTAATGATCCGAAATATGTCATCTTCACCAAGGTAGTTTCAAAGCCTATTCTTATATCATTAAGTTATGAAGACTTATACAACTTTGTAACAAAGTAAATTAAATTATAAAAGTAGGCCTTTGCTTAAAGGTTTTACATTAAAATGTAATTTGATAAGAAGAAGAGAGAGTTATAATGGACCTTCAAACTATTTTTTACATTTGAATGATAATAATAGATTTTTAATGTCAGCTCGATCATTTACCGAAAATGGTTTAACAACTTATATGATCTCTCTAGATGCTTTAAAACATGAAGGATCAAATAAGTACATCGGAAAAATCAAGTCAAATATTTCAGGTACAATGTACGACATATGGGATAACGGAATAAAACTAACTAAACTTCAAAAAGGAGAAGAAGTTAGAAAAAACATAGGATGCATTACATATGTAAAATAATTAATATAAATAAACACATTAATCGAATAAAATATCATATAAACCAACACATTAAATATAATATTAATCATCATATAAATCATCATAGAAAATAAATGTATTCGGTGCCAACGTTCCACGAATTATGCATGTTTATTCTCCAGAAGTAGATCCAGAAACTAAAGACTTTGTATCTTTCAAAGATGAAGACATAAAACATATTCTAAACTATAAATACAAAAATTTTGATTTGAATAAAAATAACATCATAAAACTAAAAAATAAAGAGCCTTACTGGAATATTAGTAAACAACATAATTAATATATAACCATATATTTATTTTTAAGGTCGAAAAGTATATGAATTGAAATTTGATAATAGAATAGTAATCGAATCTATTAAGAATTTTATCCTAGAAGGGGAAAATAAAAAATGTACATAGTTATTGTTTATATTATTAGCTAAATCTACCTATATGCAATTTGGCAAGTCAGAAGATAATACTTTTGCATTAGATTTTAAATATCCTTTTTCTCCTTTACAAGCGTTTGCTATTGCTATTTCTGCTATGGATACAAGAATAGGTTGTTGTTATTCTAACTATGCGACAAATGCTCATTATAGATAGAATAATGAGAATGAGATAGGTATTGATTGTTGTGAATGTGATGATGATGTTGTAGAATATAAATATAAATATGTATATGATTATAATAATTTCGCTTTATGTTAAGTATAATAATAAATAATTAATTTTAATTTCAATATAATTATTATAACTAATTTAAATATGAATAACAATTAAAATATATTAATGTATGATCATTTGAAATACCTTATTTAAAATTAGATAAAATGAATTATGATTTTTAATAACTCTTCCTAATGAAAAATATCAGAAAATTTATTATTGTCTTAGAAATATATAATAGATCATATACCACTTATAAAGTATAAGTATTATTAATTAATGCTAATTAAACTTATATTATTTATCTTTTAAAGTTTTTAAGAGGAGCTATAGAAGCAGGGCCCATCATTTCATTTACTTCACATTCTCCTATTATTATATTTCCGCATTCATCTCCGCAAGTTTCTGAGAAATTATTTCCGTAGCCCTTACCATCTAATTTTCCAGTTGCAAAAGCTACTATAAACCAACTATCGTTTCCCATTAAAGAGTTTATTTCACTTTTTAAATATTTTGCCTCTTCTAATTGTAAAACTCTCCATCCGTTAGGTATTTTTTCGTTTATACCAATTTTTCTGAGATTAACTTTTGATCCATCCATTTTTATTATGAAAAGACTGAATAAAATTCATTAAATTAATAAGAAATCATTTATTTTGATAAAATTAATATAGATTAAAAGTAATAAGTTTTAAATTTTTTTTATTAATTATAACATAAAAAGTGTATAAATCAAATTTTAATATTCCTTTAATTATTATTTCAATATTTTTATGTTTTCTGTAATTATTTATTCTTAATGATAACCTAATGATAACTATCCATAAATGGATCTTCACGATAACTTCTTAAGTTTCTTTCATTATTCAAAAAGTCTTTTGATAACTTATCCAACTTATTTTTAGATTCTGAATTTAATGCTTTAACTTGTTTTTGTATTTGTCCTTCTTTAATTCCTGTTTTTTCTTCAGCTTGAGCTTTTAATAATTCATATGTTTCTGTATAGTAATTTAAATTAAATTGTAATTCTTGGTTTAATTTATCTAAAACATCATGTTTTTCTTTCGGATATAAGTTATACACGTCATATTTATAAAAAAGTAAATGCAGTAAATAGTCTCTTCGATAATAAATTGGTAATGGATTAAGTTGAGTTATTAAACATGGGTACTCTAATGCAAATGCTTTATTTTTAACAACACTCCATCCGGACTTTTTATATTCCGGTTTATCAATTGCTCTTCCTCTAATAACCTTTCCTTGGGTTTCTAGTTTTGGAAGTATTCTTTCTTTTACTTCATTATGAACTTTAAATTTATCTTTATTAGCTGGATCATTATTTAATTTTTCGAGTAAAAGATTGGTGGTTAAACAACCTAAATAATAAAATAAATAAAGAATTATTTATTTGACATATAGTTGTTATTATTGTTGTTATTGTAATATAGGTAGTAATACCATTATTGTAAAGACATTTCAAAACAATAAATTTATTATTCATTTTTGTGTCAGATAATAAGGCTCTCTTAAGATATCCAGGAATGACTTTTCGTTGTGTGTCAAGTAGTTTTGACATTAATTTATAGTTAATATATTAATAATTTAATAAATATTTTGTATTTAAACAATAATATAAATTAATTTTAATTGTTAATTATATATAATTTTTATATAAATGGATAAAGGCAGGAAAAAATATGATGAAGAATTTATCGAGGAATTCAGGAAATCCCTACCGATATATCAATTTAGAAGAGAATTGATTGAAACAGTACTTAAAAACCAATTTACAGTTATAACAGGAGATACAGGTAGTGGTAAAACTACACAAATCCCTCAATACTTTATTGAGGCAGTAAAAACAGGTGATTTAGAAAAGTACTTAGGAGTTGAAGATTTATCTTCTTTACCATTAAATCAAAAAACTAATAAAGAAATATGGAAAAATAAGAATGAAATTCCAAGGATAGTAATAACACAACCTAGAAGAGTAGCCGCAATTCAAATGGCGAAAAGAGTAAGCGACGAAAGAAATTTATCTTTAGGAAAAGAAATTGGTTATACAATAAGATTTGAAGATTACTCAAGTGAGGAAAATACTCTAATCAAATATGTCACTGATGGTATTCTGGTAAGAGAATGTTTATCCGATCATAATTTATCAAAGTATAATATTATTATATTAGATGAGGCGCATGAACGTAGTTTGTATACAGATATACTATTTGCTCTTTGTAAAAAGGCTGTATTAAGACGAAATGGTGATTTAAGATTAATAATAACATCAGCAACACTTGATACAAAATTATTTTCTGAATATTATAATAACTGTAGTGTGTTCCAAATTAAAGGTAGATGTTACCCTGTTGATATTATCTATAACACAAGTCGAATGGAAAAACGTGTGGAAAACTGTGTAAAAATTGCAATAAGGATACATTTACATGAAGCTCCTGGTCATATACTTGCATTTTTAACAGGATTTGAAGAGTGTGAACAAGCCTGTAAAATATGTTATGAAAAATTAAATGAATTGAGTAAAACTAAAAGTATTACACCTATGCTGATAATGCCTTTATATGGTGCTCAGAATACAGAAGAGCAATCGAAAATATTTGAAAAGGCCCCTGATAATTGCAGAAAAGTTATATTCTGCACAAATATTGCTGAAACATCATTAACAGTAGATGGGATTGGCTATGTAATCGACTGTGGTTATGTTAAGCAAAAGATTTACAATCCGAAAACTTCTATGGATGCTCTAATGATTGTTCCGATTTCTAAAGTGCAGGCGATACAGAGAGCAGGTCGAGCTGGACGTACAGGGCCAGGGAAATGTATAAGACTTTATTCTGAATCATTTTTCGAAAGTCAAATGTCAAAAGTTACTATTCCTGAAATACTAAGGGTAAATTTAGCAAGTACAATCTTGACACTAAAATCAATGGGAATAAATAATGTTATTGATTTTGAATTTATTGAAAAACCTGGTAAAGTTACTCTCATTGAAGCTTTGAAGACATTATATTTTATATTAGCTATTGATTCTGATGGTGTCATAACAAAGCTAGGAGTTGAAATAAGTAAATTCCCAATTGATTGTTGTTATGCCAGAGCATTAATTGCAAGTAAATTTTATTGCGTTGAAGATGAAATGAGTACATTAGTTTCTTTAATATCATGTGAATCTGTATGGTATAATGTTAATAAGTATGATGAAGAGCGTAGAAGTGTGTTCGACAAGAAAAAATCAGAATTTGTTGATAAGAACAGTGATCATATGACTTTGTTGAATATCTACAAAGAATGGGAATTCCACGAATTCAGTGAAGATTGGTGTAAAAGCTCATTTTTACACTTCAGAACTTTAAAGCAATCACGAAATATCAAACAACAAATTATAGAGTACTTAAGTCAAGTCAATTTTAGCGAATGTAAGAAGTTTTTCAATATTGATAATATCAATGAAAGGCTAGCAAACGTCGAAAAGAATAAGACTTTAGATGATTACGAAAAGATAAATATTCTAATAAGAATGTCTCTATGCCAAGGCTTTTATATGAACGCCACTAAGAGAATCCAAAATGCAAGCGATGGCTCTTATTTAAGAATAAGCGACGGTACCTATGTTATAGCTGATACTTTCTCAGCAATTAATGTAAAAGGTCTTAAACCTGACCTATTAATATATACAGAACTAGGAGGAAGCAACACAAAGGCTGTAATGAAGCAAGTTTCGATTATTGAATTAAATTGGATTGCTGATTTATTAGTAAATATTAAAAATGTCGATGAAGTAAAGCTAAAAGGTCCCGAAAATAAAATAAGTACAGTAAAAATACCGAACGTGAATGATATTGATTTATACACTATATTTGAAAAACCAATTAATACTTTAGAAGAACAAGAGGACGAAGAAAAGAAAATGAAATTAAAGAAGGATGAAGCAATGGAAAGATTTTTGAAAAGGAAAAAAGAAAGAAAATAATTAATAAAGATTCTTAAGATGCTTTAGATACATAAGAAAGTAGTAATGAAACTAATAAATAATTTATACAATTATAATTTTGTATTAAATTTATGAAAGTAATCAACAAATTCTAAGTAATAATTATACTATATTACTATTTATTCTTATTCATATAAAATTATTTAATTTATTATATATAAATAAATGAACAGTCAAAATATAGAAGACATTTCATTAGAAGAACTCGAAAAGAAACTAAATGAATATAAGACAAATCTTTCTCAAGTTGAAGCTATATTAGAAAGAGAAAAAAGCTCAAATCCTAACTCAAAATTAGATGAAATTTACAAATTACAAAAAGATCTAAAACAAGCTATTATTTATCAAGATGATGTAATAAAATTTAAACTTCAAACTTGTAATACTAATTTTTCTAATATTAAACTCACTAAAGAATTAAATGGTAGAATATGTCAAGCCTTTTATGATCCAGATCAAAAATGGTATACAGCAGTTATAAACGAAATAAATGAAGAGACTCAAATGGCAGAAATAACTTTTTTAGGTTATAAGGAAAAAGATAGTATTCCCGCTAAATACATAAAACTATTCGAAATGAACGACCCCGAAGATTTAGAAATCGGTATGTTTTGCGATGCAATCTTTTACGGAGATGGTTTATGGTATCCTGCAATCATAGAAGCAATGAGCGAACATGGAATACATGTAAAATACAAAAAATCCAATGAAACGGAAGTTGTTTCTTTAGACTCTATTCGTATAACACCAGAACAAAAGATTCAGAATGATAAAAGAAAAGAATATTTAAAAAATAAAAAAGAACCAGAAAATGAAACAGAGTTTAAAGTTCCTGATAATTTAAAAATCTCACCGGCTGATTCAGAAACTCAAAGATTAACCAAAAAGAAGAAATTAAAAGCTTTAAAAAATAGCCATAAACAAAAGTTATTAGAAAAGATATCAAAAGATAAACAAGATGAATGGCTTAGCTTTTCTCAAAAGAATTCAAAACAGAAATTCAATAGTTATGCAAGTTCGAAGAAGACTGAAGATGATAACGCAAATACACTAAGTAATAATTTGAGTAAAAGTGTTAAAATGCCTTATAAGAATAACTATATAAATAATAATATAAGAAAATAACATATGTATAGTTAATAAAATAAATTTTCTATACTAATTATTCTAATTTGTCTTAATTATTTTAAACAGAAACTATAAATGAAGTTTAATTCGATATTAAAAATATTATTTTGGGTTTCTTTAATTCATACTCAGTATATTATTTACGTACAGCCTTTGACTTTAAAAACAAGACTTGATTTCTTTAGTTATGATAAGGATCAAGATTTTAGTAGTAAAGATAAAGAAAATGAAAGAGATAGCACTATCAATAACATAAACAATAGTTATACTATTAATAAGTTTAATAGTATAAGTAATGGTAAAGCAGAATCCACTGAGTTAACTAACCAATCAAACCAATTCACTACATCAGATGTTCTAAAATCATTAACCTTACTAAGTCATCACAACGATGATGATAATTTTACATCCCAGCTTCAATCTATTATGGAAAATATGTCAAATTTAAATTCATCTAATAAGATTAAAATAAATGACTCTCAAAAGAACTTAGTAGAAATGCTAAATGTGTTAGTTAAGAAATATATGGATCTTAAAGAAGAAAAGAGAAAAGCTGAACTAAATAAAGAAAATAGTATAGAAAAGTTTAAAAAAAATTATTTTTTGAAAAATGCAGAAAATAAAAAACGTCTTTTTAAAAACGATACCCCAGAAGTAATTCATGATAATGTAGATTATCTTCAAAAGTTTAGATTTAAAAGTCTAGCACCTGATGCAGTTAAAATTGTTGAGTCAGATGAAAGAAAGAAGGATAGCATGAAATATAAAGCATCAGCATATAATATTATACTAAATAAACCAGGACTAGTAGTTAAAAATAAAGAAAAGTTAACAATAGATAATACTTTACTCCATAAGATGAGATTAGATAATTCATACTCAGAAAATGTAATTGCTAGATCAGTTCCCCTTCAAGATTGTAATAAAAACTGGGATTACCGGGATCACGGAGAAAACTGGAACTGCATGGTAGGTTTATTATTAATATTATTTTAGTGTGAATGTGGTTCTGAACAATCCCCAGTTGATATTAAGTTTACAAGTCTCGGAAATGAAAATAGTACTAGTTCTAACAACAATAAAAATACAGCTAAAAATAATAGCGACTCAATAACAAATGTTAAACTACCTGATAATGTCTTCTTTGATTTTGCGGATCATAAATGCGAAGAACAATTTTACTGCCCTATGCCTTTAATTAAAAATACTGGAAATACTTTAGAAGTTAAATACAACTGTGGAAAGCTAATTCTTCCACCACATTTAAATGGATACTCTTGTTACAAAATAGAGTTTCATACTCCTTCAGAGCATAAAATAAGTAAAAATAGCAAATTTTAACATCATCAACATCATATAGACGGTGAAGAGTTCGATATGGAAGTACAATTTTACTTCAGACTTAAAAACAAAAATATAGTTGATAAGAATACAATGGATTATACTGTTTTAGTTATCTTTTTTAAAGGGTTGGAAAAGGCTAATTTGTCTCAAATGCAAGATGCTGCTGTTAAAGATCATAAATTCTTAAGCTTGTATGTATTATAAATTTAATATTACAAATATATTAATTCATATATTCATATTATATACTTTAAAGGTTTGATTTACCTAATCTACCAAAGAAAGCAGGAGAAGCCACCTTAATGAAAAGTTTAATCGATTTTAACTTACTTTTTGATAAATCAAAGCAACCATATAAATTTATTACAAAAAAATCAAAAGGGAATACGAGTAATAACAGCGAGAAACCAAAAATAGTCCCTGTGAATGCAGACGAAAAATCTTTAGTAAGCGCAATTGACGATTTTAAATATAATAAAAATAATCCACTTGATGAGTATTTTATGTATAATGGTTCATTTACTAAACCATCTTGTGATGAGAATGTGACCTATATAATTGATCCAAACCCAAAGATAGCACCTTTAAATCAGATAATTGTAATAATTAATATAAATATAATCAAATAATTAATAATATTTAATTAATTAATTAATGTTTATTTAGAATATTTCGAAAGTTATATCTGGAAGTGGATCAAAAACAGGAAATAATAGAAAGATTCAACCTTTTAACCAGAGAAAGTTGTATTATTATAAAAAGAAAAATGATGTAAATGATATTTTCGAGAGTCTTGAGTTGTTAAGTCCGAGTATTGATGATTCGACTAATTCAAATAATTCGAATGGTAAAAAAAGAACCACGCTCGTTGACAAAATTTTAAGTAATGGAAATAAAGATTTGGATAATATGTTAAAGGCAAATAATCTTTCTTAAAAATTTAAGTGATAAGTGAGTGAAAATTGATGATAAATGAATCATAACTAATAAAAGTAAAAAACATTTAAATGTAAAGATAAATTTAATATATGAATTATTTTAAAGTCTTAATAATTATTTAATTAATAATCATAAGTCTTAATATTTATTAATGATAGATGATTAAATATATTTGTTTTTACTTGAACATAGTTGTTCATTTATTATTATTATTAATATTACTATTTTTATTATATCATTTAATTATTTCATTTAATTATTTAAATTCTAATGTATTTAACTATATTTCAATGTAATTTACAATATAAGGGGATTGGGGATTGGGGATTGGGGATTGCCCAATCCCCAATCCCCAATCCCCACTAAGCTAAAATAATATTATTATTATAATTAATAAATTTAAAAAATACAAAATCATAATAATAATTACTATAATAATATTATTATAATAAAATTATATACTTAGAATTATTATAAGACAAAAATGAAAATGAAAAGTTTAATAAAATAATTTATTGTAATTATTTATTTAGTTCTTTCGATTTCATTTTAATGGTGATTAGGATTTGGTAGTCCCATCATTGGTGGCATTTTTGGTTTGGGTGCTACATGAACTGGTGTAACAACTTTAACTGGCATTTTTCTTGGAGCAGCAGTAGGTTTAATAAGGCATGCAATAGCACAACATGAAATTAAAGCATTTTTTTTGTTAGTGCATTCGTCATGGCATTTGTGACATTTGGCTTCTGCTCTGCTGACGTATTTAAAACTTTTTCCACATGGTTTTGTGTTTCTGCCTTTTTTTTCTGAGCACTCGCATTCTCCTTTGGTATTTAATCTCCAACTTCTTACAGTTCCATTCTTAGAAGTAACTGGAGCAGGACATGATTTACAGGTATGTTTAAATGATTCTGATTTAACATGAGTTGCTGGGGTGTGTGTCCAAAATCCTCTTTCACAGTCATGGAGATTGTGGCAGTCTAATACTTCATGATGGGCTACATGAACAGCTGGTTTTTTATTGTGATGTCCGTGATGACCGTGATGATCGTCATGATGAGGAGCGTGAGTATTTGCATGAGTATTTCCATGAGGGACTACTTTTGGTAAAACTGGTGCTGATAAAGTAATTTGAGCGAAAGTAATAATCGAAATTGAAACTAATAGGATAGCTAGGTACTTCATTTTTATTATAAATTTTATTTATTATGTTTAAATAATAAGAAAAGTAATGTATAAATTATGTAGTAGTAATTCAATTGTATTATTAATTAAAATTAAAGTATTTATTGATTTATTGATACTTTAATATTAATTTTTGTAATTAAATTATATATATCTAATATAAACTTATACAATATAATTCGAAGTAATTTAAAATGATTATTCCATTATTTTTATAACAAACAAATTCTTATTTTAATGTATTATTCAAATATAATCTTTGATTTATTCTCTTGCAATTCTTTTTCTTTTTACATTAAAGTATTAAAATGGACATGCAAAAATGCATTGTTTCTTTTTACATTCTGATTTAAACTTTTTATTGCATTTATTTTTAATACAAGCTTTGCAAACTCTAAAACAAGACTCTTTCGCTTTAATTGTTCCTTTAATATCTATACAACTTTGGCATTCTTTTTTTCCTTCATAACACTTCTTTCTCCTACATCTACATACTTTATCTTTCTTTGCCCCTTTACACTTTAAAATCCAATCTTTATAACACTTATCACAAGAACATTTTTGTTTATCACTTTTTCTATTACAATGCCATACCTTGCAACCTAGTCCCCCGTCACATTGAGCTGATTCGCATGAATTATTTTTATTTTTAAGAGCTTCAGCGAATTTTTTAGTTGACCTTATACATTCTTTAGATAAAGGGGTTGATGAGTTATCATTATTGTTTTGATTGTTATATTTAGTATTTAATTTATTATTAAAGTAAGTTTTAGTATCAAATGTTGTTTCTTCACTAGTTAAAAAAGAATAAGATGTTGAAATTATAGTAAGTGAAATTAATAAAACAACTATAAACTTCATAATTACAATTATATTTATTTAATTTAAATAAATTAATATATGTAATATTATGTTAATATTATGATAATAGTATGATAATAGTATGTAAACTTATTTGATAATATTTAGTAGTAAATGAGATTTTTAATTGTTAATTCAATTCACCATTTCGATGTTATTATTACTAATGAAACAAATATAATTAGTTTTTAATATATGGAATATTGTCAGCACTTTCTGAATAACATGTTTGTTTCTTACAACCTTTCAATGATAAGCAATTCTTTTTATAATTATCATCACACATCTTCTTACATTTTCCTTGTTTTACTAAATTAGCACGGTATAACACATAACACTTTTTACAAGGTGGACCTGCTTTACATATATCTTTTGTACATTTACATGATCTATCTGTTATTGGACCAGTACATATTCTTTTCCATTTATTATTGCAAATATTACAAGTACATTTATTTTTACCATTTACTAATTTGCAATCCCATGATTTGCATCCTGCTGGTGGTTCATCACATTTCTTTTTAGTATTTCCACAAGTATTAATTTTAGTTTTAATTGCTTCGTAATATTTTTGTGTAGCTCTTTTACAAGCATCTGATGTATCTTTAGATTTGGATTTAGATTTAGATTTTGCTTTAGCCTTTGCTTTTGGTTTATTCTTATTATTATTCTTTTTTGATTTTTGTTTACTATTTCCTTTTGCCGAATTTCCTTTTCTATTACTTTTTTGAATGACTCGAGTATCCTTTTTTGGACTTGTTGTTAGTGTTGAACTTAGTTTTAAATCTTCAGAAATATTAGAAGATGTAGAACATGTAATTGTTATTAAAATAACTGAAATAATTAAAACAGCTATACACTTCATTTATTATTAAATCAATTTAGAGTTAATTATTGCAAAATAATTATATTGAATAAATATTAGCTTTATAATTAATAAACTCAATTCATATAAAAACCAGATTATAAATACTATTATAAATACTTTTATTTATTTAAGACAAATAAATGACTTTAAAAAACAAAATATTCAGAATTAATAACAGAATCAACAATTTACTTATTGTTGCCATACTGATAATTAATCTTTTTTCATTTACAAACATAAAGTGTAGTGAAACAAAGAAGGATATCGATAATAATATAGAAAATAATAAAAACGGAAATTTTACTAGCAATATTCCAGTTGTAGTTGGTTTACAAAGTTTAAACGACCAGCAATCTGAATTATTATACCAGGATAGTATATCCACTTCAGCGAGTACTGAAAGTATTGAAATCGTTCATGATACTAATGTTATTCATGATACTAATGTCATTCATGATAATAATGTTATTCATGATACTCAATATGACTCTGTTAATACTGCTATAAGTAATCAAAATCAAAACATAAACTTAGAAAATGAAAGTGCATATCACAATGAAATAAGACAAAAGAGTAAAAAACATAATATTGAAAGTAAAATTTCTGATCCAACTAAAACTCTAAATCAAAATCAAAACAATAACATACAAAACAATAACATACAAAATAATAATCAACAAAACAATAACCTACAAAATCAAAATAACGATCAACAAAACCCTACAAGAATTAAAAAGAGAAAAGAAGATAGTATTTTAACTAGTATGGCATACTCATCTATCGTGAGTATAACAAAAAGTACACTAAGAAACAGACATTTACTTCAAGAAAAGGAAATTACTAAATTCTTCAAACAAATATCTGTTGACTTATTCATGGCATTAGCTATTAAAACTGGATTTATTATAATTCCTCAACAGTTCAGCCTTATTACTAAACTTTTGTTATTAGGTTATACAAATTTTAGTTATTGTGTCAATACAACTTGGTTAAAATGTTCAAATTTTGCTCTTAATGAAATACTTAAGATATTTGTTAATGTGTTGATAAATATGATATTATCTTCGTTACTTATTGCTTTCTTTTTTAAGGCATTTTCTTATGGATTTTTAAGCTATTGTACAGATACTTTTATTAAAACGTTTATAAAGTTTTCGTAGTGTATTAAAATCAATAATAATAACTATTTAAAATAAATTAATAGATTGTAAATCATTATAGTAAATTATTATAGTATTAGGATTATTAACTATTAACTAATAAATAATAAATAATTAAAACTTTCTCTTAATATTATTGTATATTGTAATTTAGAATTAAAATAATGATTATAACAATAAAATAACTAATAATAATTAAAATAAAAATGAATAGGGAATTTGATAGTATTAGTTTAGACACATCAAAAACATCAAGTGATCCATTAGTTGACAGGACACCAATTATTGAACAACTTACACAATTAGGAAAAGTACATACTCTTGTTTCATTTGATAACACAGTTATATCACCTGATTGTGAAAAGTATAGTTATAATCATAATAATCATATTCATAATGATAATATTACTTACTTATTTAAATATATAGCGGTATGGAAACTTGCCCCAAAGAACTATTAGAAGAAATAAAAAACTGGACTTTAGAACAATACTATAATAATAAATTAGCTAATAGAACAAAGTTCTTTAAAAAACTTTCAAACGAAGAAATAATGACTTATACACCAGTAACATAATTTAACTATTTATAACGAATCTCAATATCAAAAACTTAATTATAACCTTTACCAATCTATCTAGGAATTAATAAGCTCTCCACTCACTGTAATCTCTGACGAAATGGAAGACTACTCAATTCACTTATTTAAGTTATTACAAGGTTATATGGGAGACAGAGAGTCTATTAAAAAACCAATAGAAATTGTTAAACTTTATTTAAAAACAACCTTAAATAGTGTTGAAGATCTAAAAGACGAAGCTTACATACAAGTTATTAGGCAAATAACTAATCACCCCAATCAGTAAATACAATTGCTTATATAATAATAGTACTAATATGATACGAGGTTGGAACTTCTTTGCTATATTAGCATCTTGCTATGCTCCTAGTAGTGACTTATATTATGCTATTTTAAATTGGCTAAGTGTAGAGATTAATAATAACTCAGAGAAAGAAATAGTACAACATGCAAACTACATATTTAAACGCTTGTATAAAAGTTTTGAACAAAAAAGAAAACAAATCCCTTCTGATAATGAAGTTATTCATATTGAGGTAAGGACTTGTTTATTTAATACTTTTAATATTTCTAAAATTTATCTTTATAGCATATGAAACAAATTATGTTTCCGATTTACTTTTTCTCGCAAACTAGTACATCAGTTGCTACAGAATCATATACTACTGTTCATGATTTAAAGTTTTCTATTATGAAAAAGTTAGACTTGAGTATTGCGAAAATTCCATATTATTGTCTTTATGAAGTATGTGATAAACCAGATGCATTAGGTAAAAACAATATTATCTTATTATATTACCTTACAATAAATTAACAACTCAATTACTTACATACTAAATACTAACTACAATTATAGAAGAAAGATTTTTAGAAGAAAGCGATAGAATAGTCGATATCATCGCAGTATGGGACAAAGAGTCTGATTATTACAAATCAAAATTCAAAGAAATGCTTGGCTTCAAAATTTATTTAACTATTCAGCTATTCTACCCTTATCCAGATAACGACATCGAAACAGCTACACTAGTTTACGTTGCAGTAAATACTTATAATAACTTTATCTTATTAATAACTATTTAGTTATTACATGATATTCACATGGGCAAATTTAAACTCGAAGAGAGCGATATAGTAACATTAACTGCTTTACAACTATTTGTTGACTATACACACGCTCACGAAGTTGCCAATAGAGGTCTTCAAAGTGATTTAGATAAATATCTTCCTATTTTATCGAAAGGGCAATTCCCACAAATATATTGGGAGCAAAAAATAATGGAAAAGTATACAACACTTAAGTTTACTACAAAAATGGAAGCAAAACTAGCATATATCGAGCATGTAAAACATCAAGATTTATTTGAGTCTCATCAGTTTTATGTTAAGGTAATTTAGTTTGATTATTGTTTCAATATGTTAAATTCACTTATTTATCTTAAAATATTATTTTAGTGGTCAAAGAAGTTTAATTTGAATAACCCTGACGGATTCCCAGAAAAGTTAATACTAGGTATTAAACCAAAATCATTGATAATATGTGACTTAGAAAGAGTAATTATTCATATATTCATATATTATATTAAATGTTTATTATACTTAAATATTAATCGTTTAATTCTTTTAATTTTTTAGAATAATCTTAAAGAGATTCTATTTAAAAATATAGCTTCTTGGGGAGTCAACAATGAGATATTCGTTGTAGTTGTAAGTAAATCTCAAGGAGAGTTAACAAAGTACTATTTTGAATCCTATCAAGTAATTTAATTGTCTAAATTCTAATAATATTTCTAATTTTACTTATCATTATTATCATTATTATAATTATTAGACAAAAATCTTCCAATACTTACTTGAAGCTTACACAAATATTATGGTTGGAAAATCTATTAGCGATTTAAATACAAATGTAATACATTCTATGAGAAGGACTGAAAATACAGCCCAAAACTGGAAGGAAGAATACTCGAATAGAGCAAGATCTTCTACTTCTTTTCATAAAAAGAAAAAAGAAAATTAAGTAAACTTGAAGAATTGACTGATGATTTAGAATAATTTTTTAAGATTTATAATACTATTAAATAATAATAAAGATATTTAAGAACTATTTAAGAAAGTTATTTAAGAACTATTTGAAGTATATATTTAAGAACTAAATTTTTAGATTTTATAATAAATTATTAGCTTTAATAAAAAGTAAAACTCATTAATAATTAACATATAAATATATAAATATATAATATTATAATCACTAGCAAAAGAATAAAATTATAAAATTAATATTTTTATATATTAGATATAAATGAAAAAAGGTAAAATTTCTTTTAAAATCGAAAATAGTATCTCAAGCCCCAGTTGAA
>Ga0100378_1002643_pt1 | contig 17691 bp, 16 predicted proteins | sample CryGeymeta201502_FD_81535 | JGI IMG/M metagenome (GOLD analysis project Ga0100378, IMG submission 81535) | Groundwater microbial communities from Crystal Geyser aquifers in Utah, USA - Crystal Geyser metaG 2015-02 | ecosystem: Environmental > Aquatic > Deep subsurface > Groundwater | place: USA...
AGTACCTGCCCCACAGTTCCGGGGTGGGGATCTTCGTCTCGGCCCTCGCCCCTTCCAGGTAGGCGAAGTTGGGCTTGATTTCTACCCAAGCCCCGTTTTTGTAGATGCGCATGCGGAGCAGCTCCGAAATCCGGCGCTTGAAGCGGAAACGGTGCTCCACCTTGATGTTCGAAGGGTGGCAGCAGTAGTGGAGGGGCAGGGCCAAGGCCGGGTCGTCCGAGTACCACCAGGGGAGCTGGACGTTGGTGGTGTAAGCGGGGAGGTGGGTGCTCCACTCTTCCAGCTGCTTGATGCTTCCCACGGCCAGGAAATGGCTCCGGCGGAAGCCCGGCTTCATGTTGAACTGGAAGAAATCGTCGCACCAGACGTGGTCGAAACTGTGGAAGACTTTGTCGTTCATCCTGAGCTCTGCCCTGTCTATCACGCCCGTTCCGATGTTATGCGTCCAGCAGATTTGCACCTTGTCCTTGTGCGAGGCTTTGACCCGCAAGGGGGGGAAAAAGCTCCTGAGGTCGCTGAAAGTCAGGAAGTGGAAAGTGTTGTTCGGGACGTAGACGATGTCGTCCCCGTCTTCGACCCCCGGCATGCGGGCCGGCACCATCGAATACCAAGCGCAGAGCTGGTACTCGCGGTAAAAAGGCGTCGTCCTTGTTAGCTTGCACTGCTTCCCGGTTTCCGGGTCCAGCTTGTCCCCCGTCTCTTCGTCCACGACATCAAGATAAATGTTTTTCTGAAAGTCGGTGAGCTTGCGAAATTCTTGAGTCGAAGCGCTGGTGCTCATTTAGACTAAAGGGGGGGAACGTTTAAGTCGGGGAGGACTTTTGGGGGAGGCGGGAGACTTTCTTCTTAGAGCGTCCGAGGAGCGGTGAGAATGCCGCAGCCACCCGTCCGCGATTATTATTTTCGAGCTAAAGGCTCGAAAATAACAATCGCATTCCGTTAGGGCGCCGCCTGGTAGAGCGGCAAATTGATTTGATAAATGCTCGTTTGGGCGGAGCAATCCATGTTCGTGATCTTCGCCAGGAGGAGGGGCGGGGACGTCTTCACCGAGCGGTTCCCCGCCGAAGTCGTTTGCCGTCAATATTTAGTAGCCCTGGTAGAGACTGCCTACGCCCTCCGACAAATTCCTCTCCCCCCCGGTTGGCACCTCGAGCTCTCGCTGAGAGATTTGGCCGAGAGCTCGATAGCCCTGACTAGATACCTCGGAGATTTTTCTCTGCTGGCCCTTTACAACGGCGGAAATTTGCACGCCCAGAGCCGCTTGCACGAGAGTTTAGTCAAGGTAGAGACTCGGGGGCAGAGAGAGTCCCTAGGAATTTTCGCTGGGTCTTCCGCTTCTGAAGGAGTCCCTGGGAATTTTCTTTCCCTCTTCTGCCTCGGAGGGAGTCCCCCGGGCATCGACGATTGAGCGCTCCGCGGAGGCCGCCTTTCGTTTTCGAAACGAAAGTAGTCCGGTTCACTGGAAGGCCACGACCTTGATGATCCAGACGATGACGACCAGGACGATAGAAGTCACGACCGCCGCCAAAAGAACTTTGCTCGTGTCTACCTGGTTGCTGGCGTCGAGGACGAAGTTCGGCTTGAGGGAAAAGTACACCAGCCAGAAGAGGACGGTGAAGATGATCCACCACAAGATGACTGCCCCCAGCCAGCCCCACGTTCTGTCGTAGTTGTGGCTTTCGATTTCGCGCGGCCCCCAGCAGTCCTGCCCCTGGTGCATTTACTCGGCCGCGAAATTCTTTCGCGGCTCCCCCGGACGCCCGAGCCCTCCGAAAGAGTCTTCTCTCGAGTAGACCAAGTAGAGGAACCCGTCCTCGTCGGAAGCCCTCTCGTGCAGGCGGAGGATCGTCTCGCCGGGGTTGACCATCTGGCCTCGGGCCAGGAAGAAGAGAGCCTCGTGGGGGGCGAGGCTCATTTCCCCTCTGATTTGGGCCAGGGCTTCCGCTACCCTCTTCTCCCCGGCCACCAGAAAGCGGGACTTGGGGAGCGGCGGGTCCCCTCTCCCTCGCCGCTCCACCACCAGGGGGAAGTGGAGGGGGTAGACCGCCCTCATCTTTGCCGAAAGGGTTTTCCTAGCCTCGAACGGGTGCTGCCTCTTGAAGGTCCCCGACAAGGCAGCGGGCAAACTTTGCAGCGGGCCGCCGCCTTCTTTCATCTTTTTAACGCGATTCTTTTGTTAAAGTCGGGAGTGCGGCCGGGCCTTTGAACTGGACTTTGCCGCCTAGGAAGTCTGAATTTTCCTCTCTCGCTTTCGCTTACGGATTACGACTGGGTCGTAATTCAAACCTGGAGGTCGGGGACCCAGTGTGTCGTCCTCCCGTCTTTCAAGCCTTCCTTGGCCCCCCACGTGACGACATCCCGCCCGTCCGGGTCGGTTTTCTGTCCGTAGACTTTCACTTCGAAGACCCCCTGCTTCCCGTCCGGGGCTTGGAAATTTTCGATGGTCAAGCCCCCCGCTCGGTACGACTCCAAGATCACGCGGTGAGCGGCTTCTCGGAGGGCTTCGAGGTCCTCCGAGGAGAGGCTGGAGACAAGCCGGCCCGGGGCTATCCCGGCCTCGTACAAAATTTCGGCCTTCAAGTAGTTTCCTATCCCGGCGATGGTGTCTTGGTCGAGGAGAACTTGGCAGATCTGCTTCTTCTGCAAGGGGTGTCGGGAAAAGATCCTCACCCACTCCGTTTGAGAAATTTCCCGGCTCAGGGCCCTCTCCAACAAATCGACTCCTTGCTCTTTGAGCTTGTCCACCAGGGCCAGGCCCCCGAAGCAGCGGGTGTCTGCGAAGCAGAGGCAGCAGACTTTTTCCGTCTCCCCGCGGAAAGTTATTTGCATAGCCACCTTCATGTGCTTGGCCAAAGTTTCGGCTTCGCCCGAGGGAGAGAAGGGGGCGAGAAATCTCGGGCCGGGCTCTTCTTGGGGGAAGGGGTTTTGGCGGGAGTTTCTGCGCTGGCCACGTGGACGACGTTCTCCTGCTGGTAAAACTCGTTGGCGGCCCGGTTGCTCCAGAACCAGCGCCCGGTCATACCCAGAGAGGAGACCAAGATCTGGTCGCCTTCCCTTTCTTCGGGGGATGGGTTTTCGATGGTGAAAACCAGTTTTTTCCCCACAGAGCGGACCCCGAGGATACGAGCCGGCAGGGATATGTTCTCCAAGCCGGAGTACTTTAGGGGGGATTTGGAGCTTTTCAGCGGAGATCTCTTCCAGCTGATCGCGGTCAGCACGGGGAACGGCGGATGCTCCACGTTGAGAAACTGGCCCAATTGGTCTGCTACTGTCCTAACTTCTGGTCCTTCTGGCATTTGGCTGTTCTCGCGGTGTTGTCGGCGAGCGTCTTGAAGGGGGCACTCTTCAAATATTTCTTCATTTTGCCAGCATCCGAACAGGGAAATGGCTCGAACGAAGTTGTGTTTTCTCAGCTGTTGATTTGGGCTGAGAAAACGCGCTCCCGCTCTAACGGAGTTGTGTTTTTATTTTCGAGCTAAAGGCTCAAAAATAAAAACTCGCTTTCGCTCTAACGGAGTTGTGTTTTTTGCGCTAAAATCTACAGCGCAAAAAACACGCTGTCGCTCGAACGGAGAGGATTTTTCGCCTTTGTCTGCCGTCGCCATGTTTTATTTTCGAGCTGAGGTAGGAATAAAACGACACCCTTTCTGGAAAAATAAAGACTCGCTGATTTGAAATGGAATGAGGGAAACCGCCAGTTTCCGTCTAGCGACAGCGAATTTCTCCCCGCTTGGGTCTTCAGCGGGGAGAAATTTAACTCCGTTCCAGCGGACAAAATAAATTTATTTTTGCGATTTCCCCGAGCGGAGAAAATTTCTCACAGTTTCGGCCTACAGTAAATGTCTCAGAGTTGGATGTCCTACTTCCTGGGCTACCCCTCGGAGGAAAGCCGCAGCCGGAAGGAAGCCATGAATCAAAGACTGATTACCGTTTCGAAGGAAGATTTCCAGAAGGGAGTAGACATAGGGGAGGTGGAAGACTCGGCCGACTACGTCAGCCGGTACTTCTACCCTGCCCTCTCCAGCCCGCGGAGGCGCCGGAGGAGCAGCCCGCGGAGGAACGGCGCGGACGAAGAGGAAGAGGAGACTATGAAGATTCCCGCCGGCCTGAACCCGTCACTGGAAAAGAAGGGAACGGTCAGGGTCCTGCTCTTCACCTGGGACCACGAAAAAACAAATCTGTGCGGGAGAAACACTTTCAAGAACTGCTACTACCCCGATTTCGTGGAAAAAATAATCAAATACATATTTGACGTCAACCCTGACATCTTTTTTTTCGCCGGGCAGAGAGTAGGCTTAGAGCACGAAGATTTCGTGGCCCTCTTGGAGGAGAGGCTGAGAGACAAGTACAATCTTTTGCTCCAGTTTTACGGGCCGGACGCCACCGAAGACATGGCGAGCGTGGTCTTTAGCAAGAAGGACCGCCAGTTCGCGGTCCTGGGCAAAACTTCCAAGAAAGTCCCTTTCCGTCACCACCTCATTTCGCTCCTGGTCCCTTACAGGGCAGCCGAGACAGCCGAGCTCTTGCTCTACAACGTGGAAAACAAAGCCGGAGGCATCCTGAACAACTACATCAACAAATATCTCTCCGCCTCGCAGGTGGAGAAATATTTGGAGGAAGATTCTGTCAAGGTCTCGTTTTCCAAGATTTCCCGCCCCCGCGTCGTGCTGGTGGCCGGAGACTTGGCGGCGCGCGCCGCCAAGAGCTACATGGAGAGCGGGGAAGCCATTGCTCCCCGCTCCACCGAGCTGGACCGCTACTACCGGAGAGACACCCTGGCCACCGAGAGGCGCTGGCGGGAGAACAGAATGTACTTCAAGGAGGGGCCCGAAGGCCTCGGCCCTTTCTTCATGCCCACCTGCCCCCTGGAGACCGACAGAGGGAAGAAGCCGAGTGCCAAAGACGCCGCCCAAACCGGGAAGAGGATGAATTTGCGCGACTACGAGTTTAGCAAAGAAGAGACCACCCCTTCTTGGTGCAGCCGGATTTTGTACTCCTCCTTTGCCCCGCCCCCGCCAGTCCACGTCCGCGAGTATAACGTCTTCGATTTCGGGGACGCCATGTACGCTTCCTCCAAGGCGGCTATCGTCGGCGTCTTCGACTTAGATCTCTGATTCGAAGATAATTTGTAACCCAGGAGAGTTAATTCCGCTTCGAAGCTGAAAGTTAACTCTTTCGTATCTACCCAAGTATTTTTAATTTGTGCGCAAATTGAAGGAAAAAATCTTCATTATTTTTTTCTGGGGCACCCCGTCCTAAGCATTATGTGCTTTGGTAGCTAAGCGTTAATAAGTTCCTTGAAAGGAGCGAAACTCTTTGACACTCAACCAAGTTTCAAAGCAGTTTTCGTAGAAAACCCTCGATAGCAAAATTTGCTTATCACGAAGTACCAAGCCTACCGCCTAGAGACCTGCCCTCAATTTTGTCCAAAGGACAAAATTACCACATTACTACATTATTTAGCTCTACTTTTCAGTCCCAAATAACTGTGTTTCAGCGACAGCGTGTTTTTGTGCTGTTGACTTGACCACAAAAACGCATCACTCTGTTTCAGCGACAGCAACAGAGACAGCTAGAAGATATTAATACACCTTGAAATATTTCTCCTCCCAAATTACTGCGCCAAATGACCATTAAACTCGTTGTAGGAATAGAAAAGCGCTCATGGCCGATAAGCCAGAAATTCCGCAGAGAGAAGAGAGGGGAGAATGTTCGACTTCACCGCCTAATAAGCCAGAAATTCCGCAGAGAGGAGATCATTCGACGTCGCTGGCCGATAAGCCAGAAATTCCGGCGAGGGAAGAGATGGAAAGAAAAGACTTCGTCTTCAAGATTTTCGAGCTGGCGGCCCGCTACGAATTTTGCGCCAACTCCACCCTGATGGCCGTCAAGGTAGGGGACCTGGCCTCCAAGGAAATAGCCTACTCGGAAGAGTTGGCGGACATCTGCGTCTACCTCGCGGGGGAATTTTACGAGGAGGAAGTCTTCGAAGAAATTCTGGAGGACTGGGAAGCGGAACTTTTCTTCCCCAGCCTGATGAAGGTTTTCGCCCTCACCGGGTACAATCTGTACCAGTGCATGACCCTGGCGGACGCCATGACTGTGGTCGCAGATCTCCCCGTCGACCCGAAAGTCGCCCTTTGGCTGGCTTTTGCTCCCGGATACCTTTCCCTCGGGCCCAGAGCCTGGCTCTTGATGCTCCCCAGACTCCTGGCTCGCTGCTCTGCCCCCTCTTGATCAGGGATCTCGAATCGCCTTATAAAATCCGGCCGCTCCAACAAGAGAGGTGTCTTTCTGAGCGACAGCGTGTTTTTATTTATTTCGAGACTTTAGCTCAAAATAAATAAAAGTCACCTAAGTACTTTTAAACTTTTAACTCAAAAATAAAAACATGCTGTCGCTAGAACAGAATGTTGAATTTTTGTGCTGTTGTCTTGAGCGCAAAAAATAGCTATCGCTACCGGTAGAAAGAAGTTGTGATTTTTATTTTGTTCCACAAAATAAAATAAAACACTCTAACGATTTAACAAAATCGAAACTTCTGCTCTTATTTTTACTGTGAAAAGGGTAATCTTTGATATCTTTAATCTCTCCGCAATTACCCTCGTTGACGGATAAACAAATTGAAAAATAATTATTTATCTTAGTCTTTTAATAATCGGCGGAGCCGTCGAAGAAGTCTTCTCCGCTTCTCGAAGCGGTCATATTTTTGCCTCCAGTTTTACAGTTTTTATTTTAGAAATAAAAGAAGAAAGAAACGAGAGAATCGCTTGTTCTTCGAACAAGCTCAACAGTCTGCAACAGAGGTTATAATTTCAATAGTCTTTACTCATGACTATCGATTGTATAGGTTCATCGCTAATAAGAGTGCGCAGACATCGACCGTCCCGCGTATCCCACTCTTTGATTGTCTGGTCGGCACTTGCGGAAAACAGTTTTCTACCGTCTTTACTTATAACCAGAGAATTAATCCAACTACTATGTCCGGTTAGTGTTCGTACACACTGGCCGTTCTGTGTGTCCCATTCCTTGATTTTCTTGTCTGTGCTACCCGAAAACAATCGCTGGTTGTCAGGACTCAAAACTAATGTCCTGACAAAAGCGCGGTGATCGGTCAAAATATTCTGTGTCCCACACTTTAATCGTCCCGTCGTAGCTAGTGGAAAACAAGCGCTTGTTTTCCGAGCTTACGACTAATGAGCTGATTGCGCTACTGTGAGCAGCAAAGGTGCGCAAACACCGGCCAGAAAATCTGTTCCATTCCTTTATTGTTCCTTTCCTGCAGCCGGCGAATATTCTCCGCTGGTCTGTAGTCAAGATTAAAGAAGTAACCCAATCAGGGTGACAAGTGAAAGTTCTTAGGCACCGGCCGTCTCTTGTGTCCCACTCTTTAATTGTCTTGTCGTAGCTGGCAGAAAACAATGTGAAACCGTTAGTGCTCAAAGCTAAAGAAGTAACCCAATGAGAGTGACCGCTAAAGGTCTGCTCGAATTTGCCAGATTCCAGATTCCACTTTTTGAATACTTTCTTGTAACCACCAAAAAATAAAAATCTGTTGTTTGTGCTTAAAATCAAGTCTTCAATTGGAATTTCACGAACACTGAAAGTTTCTTTACACTCGCCGCTTTCTACATTCCAAACTTTTATTTTACCTCCCGAACTACTGGAAACCAGGAGAGGTTCTCTTGATTCTAAAATCTTTGTCTGGAAATCTTTGTCTACCCCCTGCCATGAGTATTTTTCCGGCACATTTTTCTTCACACATCTCAACAACCTATTATCCATTTCGATCTCAGGCAAATCGATTACCTGCAAGAATAAAGGGAAATCCTCAGGATCAATTTCTAATAGGTACAGTTCTTCCGCCTTGATTTCCAAGCAGAGGTAAGATTTTAATTTAATCACTAGGAGGAGCTGTCGGGTGCTCCACTCTGTTTTGTAACCGTAGAAAGTGAGGAAGAAAAGACGAGCGGTTTCCACTTCGTCGACGTGAAGAGTGATTTCCGTTTTCTTTTCCCCTTCGGGGAAGCCGAGAGAAGCGAGAAAATACGGAATCTGCCAGGCCAAAATATTTCTGTGCAAAGACATTTTGACCTCTCGAAGGTCGTCCACCAAAACGAGAGTTAGATCGGAAAAAATATCACCGATCGGTTGGTAATTTGGGTTCTCGATGCAGATTTGCATGGTGGTTGTTAACCAGAATTTTTTCAATTTTTAACTCAATTTGTTAAATTTACCTCTGCCCTGTATCGTTAATTTTAAGCCAAAAGGTCAAAAAAAAGTTGTTGAATATCTAAGTTAACGTTAAATCGTTTTTGTCCTTTGGACAAAAAGAAAGGATCTGAATGTAATTTGTCAGGAGATAAAGTTCGACTTTCATTTTCAGAAGATATTTTCGCCACAACACGAGTTAGTCGAAAAGTAGACAAATTGATAAAAAATATACTATCTTAGGAAGCAAATATGTTGGTAGACATCAAAGTTGTTGGCGATTTCGAGCCTGCAGAAGGGGCGGTTCCCGGTCCGCCTGGAATTTTCTATTATAGATTAGAATCCCTTTTGGTACGCGAACGCGAGTGTGAGTGTGGGTGGAGGTGTGAGCCCGGCAATTGTGACTCTCTCTCCTGTTTTGGGGTGAGGATACGTTTCCCGGACCAGCGTACAGTGGATATTCCGAAAATACGAACACTTAGATTCATGAATTTAGTTTTGCCCGGAGATCATCCTTTGAATCCAGGCACCGGCGATGAAGATTTTTTGCTCATCGTCTCGATTCCAGAGGTTGAAACGCCAAAAATAACTCTAATTTCCATTTACAGTTTGGAGGGAGAACTTATTCGTGAAAAATATCTAGATTTCAACAAAAAATACGACGAATATTGCGGCTTTGCTAACCAGTATTGTACCGATGGAGATTACGCTATATCCCCTTACGATAGTAAGTCCGGAGCTTGGCGAATAATTATGGGGTATGACTTAAATAAAAAGGTTGATGATTTTGTAATTTATAATTCGGCCTGTGTTCTGCTTGACGAGTGGCCAAACAAGAGTGAATTGCCGCTTAATATTCACGGATATCTATCATTTAATACTTCCCCACACGGAGATTACGCTATAATTTATAGTGGTTGCGAAAGCTTGGATCAGGTTACTCTTTTTTCAGCCACCGGGGAAAAGATAGCTAGCGTTGTTATCCGCTGGTGGAAACCCAATACCAAATTTTACGGTTTGGCTGACCCTGAGGGTAGTAATGATGAAGAAAGTGAAGATATCGTTTGGACATCGAAGTTTAAGAGGAAAGAGAAAGGAGAGTACGAGTGTTTTTATTTCTTTACCAGCAAAGGAGAATTGTTTTTCCCGTATCAAGACTTTCAAACGTACAAATTTGCTCCAGACTTTTCCTCTGTCGAGGTGACGCCAAATGTATACGACCCTCGGTTGATGACGTTTGCGAGCGATTCGATTTGCGGCTACGATGGCACGAAAGCCTTCGCTGCGAAGATTAAGTGGAAAGATTGATTCTGGTTCCAACTCCGGAGGACGAAAATCGCATATAATAGACTCTCTATAATTTTGAGAATCGAAATCGACACTAAAACATTTTGTTCTTTGGACAAAATGGAGCAAGCTCGAGCTGGAGACTAGGTACTTCCTGGTAGCAATCTGCTACCAGGTTTAATCGGGGCTCCAAGAAGTTCGGTCAAGTATCGGAAAAAGTTACTCCGTTCAGCCTCTACTCCAGGCAAACAAAGTAAAGTAGAATAAAAACTTATTTTCTGTCGGCAGAGATTTTCGCGCTGACGATTATCACAGAAAATATTCGTCCAAGGGATACTTCATTCCTTTCAAGCGACCGCGAAGCGGTGAGAACGCCGCAGGCGTTCGACAGCATGTTTTTATTTTTGAGCCTCTAGCTCAAAAATAAAAACTTCACTCCGTTCAAGCGACAGCAAATTTCTCCCCGCTTGAGTCTTCAGCGGGGAGAAATTCAACTCCGTTCTAGCGACAGCGAATTTCTCCCACGCTTGAGTCTTCAGCGGGGAGAAATTCAACTCCGTTCTAGCGACAGCATGTTTTTATTTTTGAGGCTTTAGCTCAAAAATAAAAACGTCACTCCGTTCTAGCGAAACTAGATTTTTCGACCAACCCCTTGTTTTTATTTTGAGCTGGGGGCTCAAAGTAAAGCGTCGCTCCTTTCAAAGTAAAACATCACCCTGTCCCAGCAAAAGTTCTACTATTTCTTGAAATCCTCCGTCGGCAGCTTTCAGCAGCGCGTCGTCTTCGTTAGCGTGAGCGTTTGCCCCCCTGGCGAGGAGCAAACGGGCCACGTCCACCCTACCATGGCCACACGCGCTCCGCAGAGCTCTGTCGTCCAGCGCATGCAGGTCTGCCCCGTTCTCCAACAAGAAAGAGACAATTTCACCGTACCCTTTCTCGCTGGCTATCCAAAGGGCCGCCTCCTCCCCGGCGTGAAGATCGGCCCCGACGGCCAGCAGTTCTTTTGCCCCTTCCAGGTCTCCCGCCTTGCACTTCTCGAAAAAAGAAATATTGAGAGCTCGCTTCCTTTCCTCCGGCTTCATTTAGCGACAGGGTTTTTTTGTGCTCGAGTTGTGAAGACGACTTGTCGGGTTTCCAAATTTAGAGTAACTTTTTGTTGACAAATAAAATTTGCTCACTGAGCGAATTTAACTTCTAGACTCCCCGATTTCGACTAGCCCAAGGTAGAGAAGAATTTCCAGAATCTCATCGCCTGCCTGTCGCGCGACAGGCTTGAGTTCTAAATTTGTCTCTCCGAAAAGTTCTTCGGTAACAGGACCGGCACCCTGAATTTCTTCGATAGAAGGAGCACCACCTTGTACTTCGTCCATTATCACGCGGTTGCTTCTTAAATATTATAAAATTATTTTTCAATTTGCGTATCTAGAAGATCTATTCATAATAGAGTCGTTTTGTGCTTTTGACTTGATCACAAAAAATCTCTACCTCTAGAACGGAGTGAAGTTTTATCCTAAAATATCATCACCGCTCACGATCGCCAGAGGGACCGAGAATCAGAAAAGCGCCGGAAAATAACTCCAGTCTAAATATAATGTCGCAAAATATGGGCCTGCCTGGAGCTTACCTCCTCCGAGAACCCCCTCCCCAACAACTAACCGGCTACAACCGCGGTGTCAGCTGGCGGACAGTCGGCTGGTCCGTCCTTTTCTCCCTTTTGGCTTTCCTCCTCCTCTTGGCCTTGATCGCCTTCTTGGGCTACGTCTTCGCTTCGAGCCTCTACCAAAAATACTACGCCCCTCTTTCGCTGGCTTTCGGACTCCTAGGCCAGGCTTCCTCTTTCTTGTCCCGGGTGGAGGGCACCGCGGAAGAAATAGGGCGGGCTTTGGCCGAGGCCTTCTCCAAGGCTCGGCCCCGGCTCAAGGAGAAGGCGGCGGCCCTGGGCCAGCTCCTGGCGGCCAAGCTCGAATCTCTCCGCCAATCTCCCCGGCAGTCTCTCGACGAAGTCAACGAGAAAATCGTCGCCCTTTTCGAAGGAGAGGAGGGGAAAATCGAAGAGTTACTGCAAAAAATAGACGGCTACTGGCGGGAAGTAGTCGAAAAGGGGAGAAATGTGAACAGAGAATTAGATCTGGCTTGGGACCTTAGTTCGTGGCTGAGAAGCAAATTATAATTCGCCGCGATACATGCTCCTCGAAAGAATCATTCAAAATTTAGAAAACGTTAACTGGATAAATAGAAAGGGGATTTTTTGTGAACGCGCGAAATTGAATTAAAATTAATATAATTTTAATCTTGACAAGTCAGATGAGAGCTAACAAAGCCGAGAAGAAAAAATTCATCCAGGATGTGAAACATTTGCGCCGCGAAGAGGTCCGAGAAGGATTAGCCAAGGGTATTTCCCCAGTCAAAAGTCTAAAGCACTCCCTCCTATACGAAGGTGGCGTGAAAAGTTTCCAACTCTTGGAATCCTTGGGCGTCGACGTGATGGGGGAAGAGTGGAGAATGGTGAGGAAAGCCGTCAAGTTGTTGAACTTTTCGCTCGCTTCTTGGCTGCTGGCCAAAGTCGACAGCCAAATCCTGAACCCCCTCTTCGTCGGGGAGTTGATAGAAGAAGTTTTCGCGGAAGTTTCTTCCTTTACTTCAGATTGGGACAGAAAGTTGAAAATTAAAGATAACAAAAAGAAAGTCTCTAGAATGTTAAAATTTCTTCTCGAGCTCCCGGTAGCCGCTTCTCTACCAATCCCGGGAAGAAATGTGGGAGAAAAAATTTCTTTCCTCCACGACAGGAGAAAGTTGGATTTTAATTTGTTTTCTTTAATAGCAACGGACTGGTGGGGGCGGAAAGAGGACGAGAGTTTCTGGGAAAAATTCACTTTTTTCTTAGACAAGGGGGCTTATCCGATCAGGACGGTTTTCAGCCAATTTTTAGAAATCCAATCTACGATTTTTCTCCCGGAGTTGAATTATGTTTTAAGAAGAGGCCCTCCACCCGACAGACCCTGGCTAAGACCCGATTATAAAAAGGTAGAACATATTTGTAGATACTGCTCTCGTAGAGAATTTTTTGATACAATTCTTTTAATCGCCCCTTATCGAAGACCTTGATAGTTATTCGACCGCTTAGGGGTGAGGATATCGAAGTTATTCGACCGCGGGTTTTATTTTCGAGTTAATCCTCGAAAATAAAACCCCCAAAACACTTTCTAGCCACCGCGAAGTCTTATTTCAAATCTTTCTCTGATTTCTCCGAAATGTTGCTCTTTTATTTCTACAGACAAACTCTTTGAAATTTTAACCCTTTTTGAGCTAGAAGGTCAAATCAGCCCGGAGTCTTTTTCCGACTTTCGATAAAAATAGCACTCTGCTATTTTTAGTTTTTGTTTCGGGTCAAAGGTATTTGGAAAAATCTCCCTTGATTACTCAACTATAATCGAAGTTAGGTAATCTACAATATTTTGATGTCCGCGTTCGGCAGCTCCTTTTAAAGCTTCAGGATAATTTTTCGGGTCTACACCTTTAGAAACTAAATACTGGACAACAGACAAATGCCCGTTGATACTCGGCCAGTATAAATAATTTTTATCATCATGGAGAACAACGCCTTTATCCAGTAAGACTTGAAGAACGGGTAGATTTCCCGTTCCCGCTGCCCAATTTACAGCACCGTCATATTCCAGAAACCTCCAATCGTGTTCAAAAACATCCAAACAATGGCGAGCAGTGCCATGGCGAGCGATAGAAATCATAATACGTTTCAGTTGTTTTTTATTTCTACATCTTTTGCCGAGCAATTCAATAAACATGTCCCTATCTCCAGATTCTAGAGTATATATGAGAGCATCGTGATAAGTTTCTTGTCTTTTAATAAAAGATTTTGTAGTACAGCGAGAACAAATACTACCATCTCCACCAATATCGCAATAACATTCACAATTCATCGCAAAATCGTTGACTTATGAATGAATCATTAAATTTAAATGGATTTTTTTTCTTCAATTTGAAGAAATATACTTAATTGTTAGAAAAGATAAGATAAGGTCATGTTTTCTCTCCAGTTAAATCCCGTCGATCTGGTCTTTCCAGAAAAGAAACTGGAATTTGGAGAAGATCTCTTGAAGAAAGCTTTCAACCTGATGGAAATTAGCGGGGATTGTTTCAATCTGGAAGAGATAGCTGCGGAAAACTGCGGGTACTTTTTGGAAGAAAGTCTCGACGCGGGAGGCGAATCTGTAGATTTAAATTTTCCGGAGGAAAAATTGGAATTGAGGATAGTTTCTTACAAAAACGTAGAAGAAGATTCGATTCTTTGTAGCAAACTTTTTGTTTCATGGACCGACCGCGGTTGCGACCGCGGTTGCGAAGTGGAGAGGCTATTTGCGACAGATGACCGCTCTTCAACCAGAAAAAAAACCATCTTCTCTTTTCTCAACCCCTACCGAGATTCCCCAACTTCTGGCAAGCTCTTCCTCTACAGGCGGCAGTTATACTTGTGGACGCCGAGCGAAGGCGACAGCCACATGACCAGCGTGGGGCCTTCTTTCCGGAGGATCAGGTGCGATGAAGAGAGGGTTTCTTTTGAGGACGAGCCTCTCGAATTCACCTCCGGGAAAACAAAACATATTTTAATCCCCCTCCTGGTCGACAGGACGACGGAGCCGGAAAGCTTGATATGTTTAGAAGAAAACGAACAATCTTCGAGCCTCGCATTCGTCCGAATCGGAGCCTTGGGCGGAAAACAACTTCCACCCGAAGTTGTTTTTCGGAGCTCGGAGTATAAAATTAAATATCTGGAGCTTGAATATAGCCAAAAAGACAATTTTGCTCTAGACGAGAATGGATTTTTTTATTTTAAATTGGGAAGCCCGGAGAAAGCGCTGAAAATTTTAGCCCCAGATTTTAGCGAAGTTTATACTTATCCCTTGGAAAATTACCGGCTCTGGAATCTTTTCAACGGAGAAAGGAAACTTTTCCCCCCAGCCTCCGGAAGAGAAGATCTTAACGTTTACTTGGAAAAGAAAGGAGAATTTTTTGCCCTGGAAAGGAAAAAGATCGACACTTGTTAATTCGAGCGGCCGCGGTATTTTACCCGGCTCAAACTAACGGGAAGGAAGATAAACTTTTAGTAGAAATAGATTATGGTAGGATTTGATTTGATTTGGTAAATCAAACACTGGGTAGAAAAATATCTCACCGCGATAAAGAAGAAAAGGCGAAGCATCCGATAGAAATTATATTGATACCGATTAGTAGTACAGTACTTAATCTGCGCTTCTCCTTTTCTTCTTCCAAAAGTCTCTTCACATGCTTGAATTCCCTCTCGTTCTCTCTCTTGAGCTTCTCGAGCTGGAGAGCGCTTTTCCTTTCGATAGCGCGCACGATCGGATTGTCATCGTTTTCTCGCAAGAAACTTCGGCTAAAGTTTTCGGCCGCCGCTTGAGCTCTGGCCTCGGAAGAAGACAAAGCCAGGTCGACTTCTCTCTTCACTTTTTGCTCCAAGGAAGAGACGGAAACGTTAATCTCTTCTCTCAGACTCTCCAAGCGCTCCTTAGTTTGGGAGCGGTGGACATTGACCATCTCCTCGAGCTCGGAGCGCCGAGAAATATATTGCAGAAACACTCCGGTCACTGCCTCTTCGATTAGCGGCTTCATCGTATTTTTGACCTCTTTCTCTACCATTCTCGGCGTCTGCTGTCGCAGAATTTCGGTCACGCTGGCCTCGAATCTGGACTGAGTCAAGAGAGAGAAAAAGAGGTTGGACAAATTTTCTCTCCGCAAGTAGTCAAGGGTTGTTTTGGCTGCGGTTTGGCGAGAAATTTCCTCCACTCTGCGTCGCAAGTCGTAGTCCATAGTCAAGAGCTATCTCTTGAAGAAGTTTCTAGATTTAATTATTCAATTTCTCGTTCGAGCTGTTTTAGCCCTCAAGACAACAGGGCGAAAAGTCTATCTGTCCCCCTTGTTGACCTTCCACTCTCTCCACAGCTTCTCGCCCGCCGCTTCGTCAAAGTTCACTTCTCTCCATAAATTCTCGAGTTCCTTTTTTCTTTCCCCCTCTTCTTTCTGCAAGGCTATCACCTGGCTCAAGTATTTTCTGACGCCCCTGGAAATATTTTCTTCAGCCTCGGCCTTCGTCTTTTCTTCCAACTTCTTCCCGTAGTCGACGACGTTTTTCCTAACCGCCTCCCGGTCAAAGTCCGGAATTTCGGTTGTCGACCGCTTGCCCAAGGGGGAGACTCCTTCTTCAATCGACGCCCTCCTCGCCCGTTCCTTGTCCCCGGCTCGCTGGGCGAGCTGCTGGAACATCTGGCCTGCCGTTTTTTCGCTCTTGGCGTAGTCCGCCTCCCCCCCGCCCCCGTATTTCTTCGCCAGGCCGAAGAGCAGGCCCCCCGCCAGCAAAACGCCGACCGTTTTCCAGTAAGAAGGCTTGCTTTCTTCTCTTTTCTTGCGCGTCGGCCGAGAAGCGGAGGGGGCGGGGGCGGCTGCTGCCGGAGGGGGAGCCACAGGCTGAGGCAAGACAGGGGCGACTTCCAGGGCGACTCCCGCCTCTTTGGCCAGGACCGCCTCCTCGAGGACCGACATCTGAGCGAAGAGCGTCGCGGCTGGGGTCAGAGGGTACTCTTTTTTCAGCTTAGCCCAGAAGCGAGCAAGGAGACTCGCCGTTTTGGCCTGCGGCCCGTAAATCTTCTCGCTTAATTTCTTCACCTTTTCGATCAGGGTCACGCCCACCTCCGCCATCTGAACCGGATCCTTCTTGGCTTTTTCGAAGAGCGGAGCGTAAGTTCCTACTTTGGCGGGGCTGTTAGCCAGCAGCTTGGCCAGGAGGATGTAGGAAATGTAAAGGTAGTCTTTTTTCTGGCACCCCGGGGGGATCTCCTCGGGGAAAGTCAAAGGGTAGGCGCGGGGGGGCGTAAGGGCCGGCTTCAGCAAGATCTCGCTTTTGATGGGGCTTTCCGTGGAGAAGTCGTAGACCCAGACGTTACTCGGCTTTTCTTTGAAGTAGCGCAGGGGCAGGTCGTAAGAATTGTCGGTCTCGAAAAGATAAGGCGAGCCTTCGGCGTAGTAAAAGAGGATCAGCAGATTTTCGGGTACACCCGCCACTTCCCGCACCCGCGATGCGAAGCGTTCCTGGGTGCTGAAATATTCCCCTTTGGGATAACTCAGCAAAGTTAATTTGTCGTTGGAGTTAGAGGTGTGCCCCAGGACGTACAACTCCAACTTGCTCTTGCTCAGTTCTGCCGCTAAGAGGGATACGTTGGCCAGAAACTCTTTTTTTACGTCCGCATCTAGACAGAGATAGACGGAGGTAAATTTGCTCATTTAAGCTAAAGGAATTAGTAGCTACTCTTTCCATTTCGGAAGGCGGCGAATGCGACACCCCGCTCCTCCGTCAGAGACACAACTCCGTTAGAGCGACAGCGTGTTTTTTGCGCTGTAGATTTTAGCGCAAAAAACACAACTCCGTTAGAGCGACAGCGTGTTTTTTGCGCTGTAGATTTTAGAGCAAAAAACACAACTCCGTTAGAGCGACAGCGTGTTTTTATTTTCGAGCTAGAGGCTCGAAAATAAAAACACAACTCCGTTAGAGCGGGAGGCCATAGGATTCGAAAGCGTATTTTCCGGCACCAAATCAACTGCCTGAAAAATATTACCCAGTTGGAGAGCCAGCAAGATTTCTCCCGCTGTTGATTTTCGGGAGAATTTGTTTTGTTTTGAAAACAAAACAAATTCCTTCGGAGTTTCTACCCGCAACTTCAGCACCTCCAGCAAAATTTCTTCCTGCCCGAATCGAGACGCACTTTCGGCTCGCGAGGCGGAGGAGAGAAATCCCTGGCGGCCAAAACTGCCACTTTGAAAATTTCCTCAACTCCTTCCCCCGTTTTGGCAGAGCACTCCAGGTAAGGGATTCCTAGGGAGCGCGCCAACTCCACTCCTTCCGGCGAGCAAAGCGCCTGCTCCCCGTCTATCAGGTCTCTTTTCGCCCCCACCAGAAGACGAGCAGCCGAGTCTTCGGTGTAGCGGGAGATTTCCTTCAGCCAAAAGGAAATATTTCGGAGAGAACCCCTTTCCACGGTATCATGGGTATCCGACCGCGAAGCGGAGAGGATATGGGTATCCGACCGCGAAGCGGAGAGGATATGGGTATCCGACCGCGAAGCGGAGAGGATATGGGTATCCGACCGCGAAGCGGAGAGGATA
>Ga0100378_1002647_pt1 | contig 17678 bp, 17 predicted proteins | sample CryGeymeta201502_FD_81535 | JGI IMG/M metagenome (GOLD analysis project Ga0100378, IMG submission 81535) | Groundwater microbial communities from Crystal Geyser aquifers in Utah, USA - Crystal Geyser metaG 2015-02 | ecosystem: Environmental > Aquatic > Deep subsurface > Groundwater | place: USA...
GAATATTTTATTTTGAATGAATATTAAATTTTAGTTTTGTTCATCAAGAATTAATAAACAAAAAATGAAGTTAATTTATGTTAAACTAACATTACTATTACTTGTAATTGTAATAATTATTTCAAGAAAAATTAAATACAAAACAAAGTAAGTAACAAAGCTATATTATTTTTACTACCAATTTTAGGGAGATAGCAATAGACTCTCAATTGTTCTTTAAAAATATTAATAGATTAACTGAAATAAGTTGGGTTAATCAAGAAGATTATTTTTATAAAGATACAAAATATGGATTCAAAATTAGATAACGAAGATAAAAAATATTTAAACAATATTTAAGATCATATCTAAAAAGTCACAAAATAATTATGGGAAATAGTATTTCTCCTCCTTATTGGAAGGAATCCTTGTATTATTATTGGAGAATTTAGGTATTAAGGAAAAATAATGAGTTATATAAAGTATTTTCTTTCTCTGGAGATTATTCAAATATTGATTATTTCTTTTCATTCGGTTATTATAAAATATTTGGAACAGCGTTAACTTTTAATACTCCTAATCATAATGAAAAAGTTAACAATAGTATTAATATTGATGAAAAAACTAACGATATACAATGTAATATTCCTTCGCTAACTGGGTTTTCAGGATCCCCAGTTGTAGCGTGCAAGATTAAAAAGAAAGAAGTAATAATAACATATTAACACTATCAATCATATATTTTATTATTTATTTATTTAGGAAGTAAACCATATTAAATGTGTTTATGTAGGAAGTATAAAAGGAGCTGATATAGTTGGAAATAAACAATTTAAAACATTAGTATCTAAAAAACTAAATAGTTAATAAAGAATCTAATTATATATAACTTTATTACCTTACCAATTACCAATTACCATGAATAAATATTTAAAACTAATAAAAGTAAAAATAACCAAATAAATTATTTATTAAATTAACAAATTAATAATTATTATATTTAATGGAAAATTATGAAGTCGTATTAGAAAAAATAGTGAGAGACCTCTTTAAATCCGCTCCTTTAGTTCAAATTAAAAAATATAAATTTACTAAAGAGAACGAAATTCAAGTTAAAGAGGAAAACCTTAAAAATTTAATACTAGAAAAATACCCTATCTTACTTAAATCTATTTTTTCATTAGAACAAATTTCTTCTAATCTGACTGAACTTCAAGATATAAGAGTAAAACTTGGAGAAAATATGAGTAATTTTAAGATAAATGACTATTTAAAAAATAATAACATTCATGACTTGAATTTCTTACAAATTATTCAACATTATGATAATGATCCTTACTTAGATGATTATCTAGAAGATTCATTAGAAGGTAAATTAAACTATTTAAACTAAAGATAAATTATTCGAAATTAGTAACCTACTTGAAAATAAACAATACAATGAACTTGCTTTGAAACTAATATCATTAAGTAAATTTCTAGCTGTAAACAATAAACATAAAAAGTTAGATGATAAGAATACATTTATTTTCTATGAAAAGATTGATTTTATACTAATGGAGTTTATAGAAAGTATTATGTTTAAGTTCTTAAACGACGAAAATAGTTATGTTGATTTACAAGCGTATTTTTTCTACTTTTTTACTATATTTTCATGTGTTACTGTATATGATAAACTTTCATTTTCTGATTTATTTTATAAAATTAATAATGATCAGATTTTGAACAGGATTTTTGATTCGTGCTTTGTTATTGAAAAGTTTATTAAAAATGATATTATCGATGAGAAGTTGATTAGTACTATTTATTTTACAATTAAGCTGTATATATTAAAGATTTCAAAGTCATTCTCAAGTTTAGGAAGGAATTTACAAAAAATGGTCTTTTTGTTACATAATACATCTAGTTTGATTCAGTTTTTTTATTCGATTTGTTCTTATATTATTGAAGACAATAAGAGTGACTACTTTGATATTAAAAGTACATTAAAGAATTTCAAAATAATATTTTGTAAAGACATTTTATGTGAGAAGAACGCAAATAATAATAAAACCTCATATTCTGATGATAACCTTGACAATCAAATCAACCATGAAAACCCTGATAAGCCCTTTTCTTTTTTCACTGTTTTTGATAACTTCTTCAATATCTTGAAGAAAGAAGTCGAATCCAACCTTCAAATTAATTTACAACAAGAAAATCTAACAACTTACTTTAACTTCTTTATAAGTCTATTAGAATTCATTTCTAATAATAATGACGAATTTGAGGACTCTCTTAACGTAATAATTACCAAATTAATCGCTGATAAATTTCAAACAAATGAAACAAAAAGAAAAAATAACTCAATTAAGCAACTTTTTAATTTACTTTATTTAGAAGTACTTAATAATAATATAGAAAAACTAGTAGAAAAAGAAATAATACTAACGAATTATATAAACTACAAAACATCAGATGCTTACCTAAACACATTAGAAGAATCAAATATTTACAAATTTTTAAGTGAGCTAAGTCATGAGAATAACTATTCATTATATTATAAAATATTAATTCATAAAACAAATAAAATAATGAAGGACTACTTTAAAGAATCGGAGTCGTTTATAATAACTAACAAAGAAAATAAAGGAATTGAATATAAAGATTATTTAGATTTTTTATCGATCAAGTATTCTAACAGACATATAGTAGAGTAAATAAAATAATAACACTTAATTTACTCTATAGAATATTACAAAAAATAGAATTTATCGAATGCTTGAATATAGTCAAAGGTTTATCTAAAATTTATTTAGATCTTCAGCAATTACAGATAGAGAATGAGATGAATATTCTCATTAATAATCTTAGACTTGTAAATTTAGATGATATAACCTTAATAAATTATAAATTATAGGAGAATTATATGAAGAATGATACTGATAGCCGAGTTACTGTTACTTGTTCTAAATCTTTATACGAGTCGATTAGTCATATAAATAAAAAATATAATTTTAGCATAGTCGTTCATTTTTACGTTAACAATAATGTTAATGCCAGTGTAAATGATATGAATAAAATTGAAGAAGTTGAAGAAAGCGTAAAACATAAAATAATTAACTTATACATAAATACATACAAAACATTCTTGGGAGAAAGTGAAAAGATATATAATCAAAATCTTAAATTTGATTATTTGTTGTTAAATAAAATTCAACAAAATAATGGTAAATATAGTAATCCTATAGACAATAACGAAAATAATAACAATACAATTAAAAATAATACAAGTAACTAAACATTCATTAACAATTATTATTTACTTATTTAGATATATTTTCATTAGACGAACTAAAACAAAAGTTTGATGGGGACAACGATAACTTCGATAAATTAGAAACAGAAATAAACGAGTTAAAAGTAAATTACATATTTGTATTAAAATTATAAATAGGCATTTGATAAAGATTTAAACAGTCCAAACCAAACAAATCAAACAAATCAAGCAAATCAAATAAATCATTTAAAACATACAAAACATACAAAAGAAGTTAGATTACAAAACTTGCTTAATTTCTTTACTGAAAGAGGAAATATAGAATTCGAAAAGGAAATCTCTAAAATTGATGGTTTTATCAACAATTTTTTATCTCACAATGAAAAATACGAAGAAGACATATTAGAGACATCAAACAAATATGATATTCGATATGGGTTAAAGAATCTCTTAATTCAGAACCCACTTAAAGACAAAACAAAAATTGTTAAAACTAATACAAAAATGTCGTTTAAATTATTTGAAGCAAGAATAGATGAGAATTATCTAAGCGTGAAAGAAAACGAAAAATTAAAACAAAGCAAAACAAATGAAAGTACAAATTTAGGAAAAACTACATCTACTAATAGTAATAGTAGTACCAGTAATACTAATCAAAATACAAAGAAAGCAGCTATACCTGAAACTCCTGTAGCAAGTTCTGGTCTATTTGGTTTTCTAGGAAATAAGATTAAAGATACAGGCTATTTTGGTTTTGGAGGCAATTCATAATTTAGAAATAATAAAATAATAAAATTATGTATTGATAATTTAGTAAATATTATTGATATGTTAATTAGTTATATAATAAGCTATTTAATATAATATTGATATATTAATAAGAATTATTCTATATTTTTTATATATAATTATATTATTATATTTTATTGTTATTTTGTTGCGTAGCATCACTATTACAATTTATAATTTACTTTTAATAACAATTTCAATTTATTTATAATTTTATTCAATTTTAATTTGCTTTAAATAAAGATAGATTTAGAAATGAAACGTATACACAATATATGAGATTTTTTATTAAGAACTGATTTTAGTTAAAACCTTAACTGGTAATCTTAAGTGAAAATCATTTGCTATAAAATAACATATTAAATTAATTCTTTAGTTAATCGATATAAGTATCTTCTATGATAATTGGTAATTCTTGTAATTTGTATGTAGTAAACAACTTTATTAAATAATTTTATGAATCATTAAGACAAATAATTATTTATTTTATTAATTCTTAACTTTACTCAAAATGTATTTATAAAATTAAAATCTTAATTTTATTATATAATATATTATAATATACATATTAAATTTTTTATCTCTTAAAAATATAAATAGTATATTATTTCAATTACTACTTAATCTTAAAATAATAATAATAAAGAATGGGACATTGTCAATCTTCAGATTATAAGCTTAAGTCAAAAACTAGTCAAGACTCTTTTATAGTTAACATTGAAAAGTCGCCAGATTATTTTCAAAAGACAAAAATTGTATTAGACACACTTATTAAAAAGTTAACTTTAAGAATAACAGAACTAGAAAAAGATTCAGAAACTAAAGTTCTAAAAGCTGAAAAAGAAATACTTACCACAAATGAAAAAAGTATTATTAGTCAGCTTATTCTCGACTTATTATTCATCAATAAAAAACTAATTCTGAGAAGATTATTAAAAGCTGACATTGAAATTATAAAAACTAATTTAGAATCCTTAATGAATGACCAAAATATTCCTACTGAATGCTTGACAAGTATTTGTAACGTTATGTTTATTGCTAAACAATTCAAGACTGAAGAGGATTTAAACGAGCTAAGCGTGCAGATTTCAAAGAAATTTCCTAATATGCATTTTACTGAGGGTAACTATTATCATAATTATAACTAAATTATTAATTTTTAGTAAGTAACCAAATAAAAGACTATAATGAAACAAATAAATTTAGTGAAAGTGATTTTCAAGACTTATTTACTAAGATAAAGGATGGAATATCAAGTTACCTCAGAAATACCAATAAAAATGATGCTTATGTAATCACACAAGAAAAAAAATTTGCAATTACTACTAATAATAATGATACTGCTCTAAACACTAAGGAAAACATAAAAGTTGGAGAGATAAAAGAAGAAAGTAATAGACTAGCAGAAAAAAAGGACGAAAACGACGATATTAGTCTCTCGTTAAAGCCTACTAACGAGACCAAAAGCCCTGAAAATCCAAATATTATCTTTGAGGTTCCAAATTTAAATATTACCATTCCCAATGATGATATATTATTTTCTTCTAAACAACCAGTAAATGGTAATGAAGCTCGTATTTTCGACGCTCGTTCTCAGTCTATTGTAGATTTAGACATCAACAAAAATATTACTATTAATAACACTAATGATAACATTAAAATGTCCACTAGCGAAATAGATCCAAAACCAATTTTATTTCCTAACAAAACTACTCATTATGATAATCCAAACTTGCTTAATCCGACAAGTAATGATATTATTAATGTGACTTTTAATAACGATGGTCTAATTCCAATAGAGAATCTAAAGATAACTGATAGTTTTCCAGCAGTAAGTTTTAACAATAATCCTTATAAAGAACCTACTAAAGATGTCATACTTGGATCTAAGGTTTCAGTTGATGTTCCCGTTATTCAAATGGTTTCTCATAAAGAAAATAATCAAAAGTTATCTGAGAGTATTGAATTAGAAGTAGCTAATTATGATTATATTGATGGTTATTCTAATGATAATCAAGGGAAACAAGGAATACAGTTTAAAAATAATTTAACAGATGTTATTAGAGTTAACAATAATAGTCCATTTTATGCAAATAATACTAATATTAACTTAAATTATGATAGATATCATAAAAGTGATTATATTAAGAATAATGTAGGTGGAATTAACAACAAGGGAGAAACTTTTCAAACAATGTTTATTCCAGAATTAAAAACATTAGGTTATGACACTTTAATGAACCATTTAAAGGATCAAACTTTTAATAACAATACAACATATTCGTATAACTATACTCAAAGTGATAATACCAACCAAAACCGAGAATTTAATTTTAAAATTAATAACAATTCAAATGAGCAAATAAACAAAATTAATATTAGCAATAATAGCAAAATGAACAACAATAGTAGTGACAATAATAACACCTACAACAACACCATCAACATCAATAATAACATTAATAATCATAATCCTAATAAACAAATCTCAAAATCAGAAACAATAGTATCTAATAACAGTCATAATTTAAATAACAATTTAAGTTCTAATATTAATAATACTAATACTATAAGTCAACCACCTCAGACTTTTACAAATTTTAATGTAAATAAATCAATTGACGAGAACATTAACAGCAACGTTAAGAATAATCCTGTTATTAATAATGAAAGTATTAATAATAATCAAAATATTAATAATCCTAGTTTTAATATTGTTGAGGTAAATTCAATTATTAGTAATAGTTTTACTGTCCAAAAAAATAATGCTAATGATAATACTAATGCTAATGCTTATATCAGTGGTATTAGTGATAATGATAAAGATAGCAATGTTGTTAATAGTGAACTTGTTATCCCTAGTAACAAAAACGAAATTCCAGGGAGTTTTTGTACTAATTCAGCAAATGCTGAATTGGAAGAAGATAATCTTGTATAGAATAACTTTAATTTTTAACTAAACTTTTTGAATTTCTTTTTTGATATTATTTTAATGAATATTTTTAAGTTTTAAATGTTATTTATTTATAAAAGAATGAATAATAATAATAATATAATATTAACTATGTAATAATATAAACTAAAGAAATATATAGTAATATAAATTATGCTATTTATAATTAAAACTCATTTTTTATATAATATAATTATTATTTTTAGAATTTTGTAGATTATTATTATAATAATGACATATTATGTTCTAAAATTAATAAAATACAAAATAAAGTGTAGATAAATATATAATTTATTCAATATATAAGCAAGTATAATATTAATTTAATAATAATATTATGATAAATGAAAGGGTAGAACAAAACAACAAAAACAAAAGTAAAAAAAGTTTGGTAATAGGAGCTGGATATGGTAGAACAGGCACAGTAAGTCTTATGACTGCATTAGAAATGTTAGATTATAATCCATGTTTTCATATGCGAGACGTATTTCTCAATCCTAAATACCAAGAAATGTTTAATAAGAAATTTAAAAACATTGAGGGGTACAAAATTCCATTTAATGAAATCTTTGAAAAATATAGTGCTGCTGTGGACCATCCGATGTGCCTTTTTTGGGAAGAAATTTTAGAAGAATTTCCAGACTCAAAGGTAATACTTACTGTTAGATCTGGTGAGTCGTGGTATAAAAGTATGTCAGAAATTATTATTGAGAAAATTTTGAATAACACTCCTTATTTTTTGAGATTTGTTGCTTTATTTTACCGAAATATTACAGATACTTTTGACACAAACAAACTTATGTTTAAATACAACTTCAAAAATGACTTTTCCAAAGAAAACTTAATCAACACTTTTGAACAACATAATAAGTACGTTATAGAAAAATGCCCAAAAGATAAATTACTAGTATTTGAAGTAAAAGATGGATGGAAACCTCTGTGTGAATTTTTAGGAAAGGATATTCCAAATGTTGATTTCCCAAAACGCAATGAAGGTGTAAAAATTAAAAGGAATTTAAAATTGATTAATATCGTTATAATATTTGTCATTTTGGCAATATTAGCTTTAATAGTAAGCAAATATATTGGTTGGAGTGACATTTACACAAAAATAATAATGTTAGGAGTAAATAATAATCAAACAATTGGAAGTAAAGACGATATGTAGTTCATAAGGTTACTATATAATTATTTATGTTATTATGTTATGTTGTCTTCATAAGTTAATTTAAGTCAATATTATGTAATTTATTTATTTTATATGACTTAATCCTAATAACTTTATTTTATATGACTTAATCCTAATTAAATTATAAAAACATTAATAATCTTAGTACTAATTGAATTAATTAAATAATTACCATATAATAATATAATTTATTATAATAAAATTTAAATATGTCTCATTTAGATAATGATAATAGCATTCCTCATCACCAAATGTTATCATCAGACCCAAACACAAAAGCTGAAGACGAAACTCAAAAAGACTTTAGACACAATCATAAGAAATTACTTATATCTTCAGCAAGAATAATAGATAAAATTAACACTGATACTATGGTTGAAATAAAACTTCCTCAGAAAACACAAGAAAATCAAGAAGATGTAGGGGTAGTTCAAACTAATATAGACGCATCGATGGCTCGAGATGATAAAGTAATGCAAGCTGAGCAAAATGAATACTATATCTTCTTCAATAGATTTTTATATTCACAAAAGTGTATAATTATATATGTGATAATAATTGTGATTGATATAGTTGGTATGGCAAATCTGATAGCAAGTTATGCTGTGAAAAATATAAGTAATTATAAATATATAAATATATAATACATTAATTTTTTCTTATAACATCTTACTTTTTTAACTATCATACATAGCAATCATTCCTGTCAGTCTAATCTACATTTTGATTACAATTTGTATAGTACTAGAAATGATTGCAAAATTCTATATTAGTGTAAGTAAATTTTAATATTAGTAAGGGATTAAAATCATATTTAAGAAGTTGGTTAACTTATTTGGACTTTGCTGCTATTTTTCTTATGATTGCTTCGTTTGTTATATTTTTTCTTTTAGATAATATATTTCAAAAAGTAGAATTTTGCTTATTCGGCTTATATTTATTCCTTCGATATTTAATCCATATTATTTATTTGAATAAAATAAGATCTAATCAAAAGAACGTGAGAGTAAATACAATTTTTAATATTATAGCAAAATATCGAGGAGATTATTAATTTTACAGCAATTTTTGAGGACAATAAAATTAATGTACAAGCTAAAGACCATAATTATGTACAAGTTAAACGTGTAACAAGTAGAACAGCTGTAATTCCGCATCATGAGTTTAAATCAGATAACTCGCAAAACTTTGAAAATAGAAAAGAGTTAGAATTAGTTTCTCAAAAAGAGTTGGATTCTCCGAAAGTGCATGAACATGAAAGTATTAAAATTTCACATACTGCAGAAAAGTTAGAATTAGATGATCATGAGCATTAATGTTATTTAATATATAGTTATCTATGAAGAATTTAATATAATTAAGAATAATTATGAATAATAAAGAGTGATTAAGTATTGAAATATAAAATAATATATGTTAAATAAATATAATATTGTAAAAGTATAATTAAAATTATAGTAAAAATCGTAAAAATCATTATCTTCTTAATAATAAACTGTTATTTATAATGAAATTCATTTATAAATCATCCTATTTATGATTTTTAATGTCGAATTTCGTACTTAGATTTTTGCTTGTTTCAGACTTCTTAGACTTGTCTTTCTCTTTTATTACATTATTTGATGAAGGAACTTTTTTATTATCTAATTTGTCTACTAGATCCATATGATGCTTTAAAGGATTTACATTCATAATAACTGTTCCATGAGATTTATTAGATTTTCTTGTAATATCATTCTTTTCAATATGCAAAATTGGTTGTTTTTTTAATTTGTCTTTATCTTTTTGGGTTGTTAGTTTTTCTCCTAAATCAGTAGCTAATTTTTCAACCTCTGTATTAGCTGTACTTCTTTTTTCTTGGTCGATTTCTTTTTCAGTCAAATTATCAGGACTCATTAAGTTTACTGTGCTTAAACTAATAATATAAGTTAAATAATTATATTTCTATATTTATTTATACTCTTCTGATATCCAGTCATAAAATAAGCTGTTATATAAATCTATTCTTTTAACTGGATCCTTTTCTAAAAGATTTTCCAATAAGATCTTACATGATTTACTAACTAATATATCTTTTGGAAAAGTCAGCTCATTATTGACTATATTATCCAATATATCATCGTCGTTTTCACCTTAATTTAAAATTTTATAAATATAAATTGTATTGTAACTAACTTACCTTCAAAAGGATATTTCCCAAAAACCATTTGATATAGCAATACACCCATTGTCCATAAATCCAGTTTAATACTTTTGTGAAATTCTTTATTGCCTTCAACGATTTCTGGTGGTATATAGAACGTACCCCAATCTTGGCATAGTTCCTCTAAATCCCAACTAATAAGTCCATCAATTTTAAAATTTATTATCTAACGTTAATATTAATAAATTACAACTAAGTTTTCTTTGGTTTCATTAGAAAATAGAATATTCATTGGAGAAAGATTTCTATGGACTATTCCCTTCCTTTGATAAAAACGGACAGCTTCTAAAAGTTGTTTGATGTATAATTTTGCTTCTTTTTCTTCGAGGATTTTTCGTTCAAGCAAGTAAGTGTTGAGATCACCTCCTTTATAATAAAACATTACAATGTAAAATTTATTTTCGTATATAAAAGTATTTAAAGTATTGCAAACATGACTATGTTTTACTGCTTCTAGTAATCTACTTTCTTTTAATATTGAGAAAAAATTGTCATTTGATATTTCTTTTAATTGAATTCTTTTTACTAATAAAATTTGATTATTTTCAATTAAATTTTTAGCAAGAAGTATAACTCCTGATCTTGTAGATTTTACTTCTTGTGTAAATTCTAAATGGTTTAAGTAGTTTTTATTTGAAAACTTAGTTCCTTCTTGACATAAATACAGAAGTTGATTATTTAATAAATATGGAACATCAGAGTCGTCTAATTCGAAGCCTTTATATGTATATAGTGTAAAATTATCTGTTGAATATTTTAATTGATATTGTTCCATTATTTCTCCTTTAAGTCGTTTAACTGTATGGATATTTGGAGAAACATTTACTTTAAATATCTCCGAGATAGGTTTTTCATTAAATAATATTCTTATCTTAAAATAAGTTAGTTTATTAATAATACCATTCTGTCATCTGTTTGAACTACAGGTTTTGAATATTTTCCTCCCCACATTTATATTTTAAGTATTATAATTTAATATAAACTTTTATAATATTAATATTAATTATTTTAGAAACTGTAATAATATGAAGTTGAAATTTATAGTTTCTGTGTATAATCAATAGAATTCTATATTTTACTTGTAATTTAATACTTTTAAAACGTAGCTTATCTATTTTTATATCATTATATAATTTATTTGTTTAAATTATTATGTTAAATAATTAAAACATATACTTAACCACCTTAAGCAAGCAAATATAATTTAATATAAAATATAATATTTTGTTATTAATTATAAATTATTATTTTTAAATAAATTATTACATTTTAATGAGAAATTACTAAATAAGCTTATATAAACGAAAAACATATGAAATTTTATAAAATTAAGTGATTTCTTATATAGATAGTTAATATCAACTTGTCTTCTTAATGGTGAACGAAAAGATTCTTAATTTCATCATAAAGAACCAACACAAGTGCGCTACCGACGGTTCTTAAGGCGTTGGCACCAGCTCCTTTGAATAAGGCTTTTCCTCCTTCATTCTTAATAATTTGGCCGAAGCAATCCATTGTTCCTTTGTACTTCCATTGATCTCTTGGTCTTTCAGATTGCATTTGTAATCTTCTTCTAACGGTATCCATTGGGTATGAAGCATAACCTGCCATAATAGCAACAAATTGAGCAATGGCGAATTTGGATAAAAGTCCTCTTACTCCATGTTCGTTTTTGTATGGGTTCTTAGTTCTTAAAGAGTCATACATACCGAAATAAACTCCTCTGTAAGGAATAATACCTGCGACTGAAACTCCAAATCCATTATATAATGAGAAAAATCCTCTTGGTCCTTGGGCAGTCTTTTTTAAACAGTCCATTAATCCGGAAAATACCTTGTCTTTTCCTTTTCCGACGTCTGAGGCAAGTCTAGTTCTAGCATAATCTAAAGGATATACAATACAAAGTGAGGCAGCGCCAGCAAGTCCTCCTGAGGCCATATTAACTAAAAAGAATTTGCCGAAGTCAGTTTTGGGGTTGTATTTTGGGAAAGGCTTCTTGAAAGTTTCTTTGAATGCGAAATTGAATGCTTGGGTTGGGAAATATCTAATAATATTGGTAAAGTTTCCTCTCCAGAAGGCTTTAAATCCTTGTTCTTGGTAAACTCTGGTAAAACAGTTTCCAATTCCTGTATATCTTGGAACTTCTCCTGAGATAATCCTAGGATTGGCATCTTGAGTTTGAATAAGAATCTTAACTCTTTCAATTGGTGCAGTGCATGTTTTGGCTACTGCTCCTGAAACTCCTCCTGCAAAAAAATCAATTAAGAAATCATTCTTCCCCATTTTTTGATATCAAATATGTTATTTAAGTAATAATTATAAAATGTTATCACATAATTTTTGATATAATATTAATTTTTATGATAACTTTAAAATTATTATTTATTATATACGTTAAATGTCAAATTATTATTATTTTATTTTAAAGTTAATGTTAATTATATACTTTTTATACTAATTATTTAGAAGATTAACTAACTACTACAAAATTAATAAAAAATTATAATGTCTCTCCAAAATGCAAGTTTAGAAGAATTAAGAAAAGAATTAGTAAGAAAAGAAAAATGCGAAAAAATTCCAAAAAGAAATTTAATAATTGTTGGACCACCGGGGTCAGGTAAAGGGACACAAGCTGCCCTTCTACAAGAAGAATATTGTTTTTGTCATTTTGCTTCAGGAGACATATTTAGAAATGAAATCTCACGCAAGACTGAAAATGGTTTAAAAGCCTTAGAAATTATGAATAGAGGAGAACTTCTTCCAAATGAATTAGCTTTAAAAATGTTAAACATGTCAGGATTTATGAAAAGACCAGAATGTAAATATGGAGTTATATTTGATGGCTATCCAAGAACTCTTGAAAATGTTGTTGATTATCATAAGATTTTTGATGATGAGCATCATAAATTAAATGGTATAATAGAATTACAGATTGATCTAAATAAATTAATTGAAAGAGTAGAAGGAAGGAGAATTCATACTGCTTCAGGTAGATCTTATCATGTTAAATTTAATCCACCAAAACAAGAAGGAGTAGATGATGTTACTGGTGAACCTTTAATTCAAAGAAAAGATGACACAAAAGAAACTATCCTTAAAAGATATGAGGCATATAACAAGCAAACTAAACCCATTCTAGGTTTTTATAAAGATAACTATTCAAGTATTTACAGAGTGATATCTAGTGATAAGCCAATTGATCAAGTTTACAACGATTTAAAGTCAATTATTAATAAACTATAAATAACGAGTGTTTAAGTTTATAATAACGCAATAAAATTCTATCATTATTTAAAAATTCAAGTTATATACATTTATTATTTCAATTTATTATATATGAATATAATTTTAAATAATTTATAATTAGTTTACTTCATAATATAAAATAAGAAAATAAACAAAATAGTTAATATTCCTATGATTATAACTAGGTCAGTAGTAAAATTTGTATATCTTCTTCTTTCTTTAACCACAGTATAAGTTTGTGTTGCTATTACTTCCTTTTTTTGAGTTCCATATAAGTTTCCATGTCCATTTCCATAATGAGTCGATTTATGTACGAAGGTTGAAGGAGATGTTTCAAACTTTGGTGTAACTGTTGATTTTTTTTTAATTATAACTGTTGTGGATTTAAGTTTGTTATCATGAGGTAAAGGTGCAGTTGCAGTAGTAGTAGAAGCTATTATTGGAGTTTTCTGTGTTGTAGGTGTACTCAAAATACTTTTAACATTATCATTTGAAGACATATTAGGATCATGAGCAGTTTTATGGTCTACTTGAACTGGATGAATAACAATAAGTTTTCCTATTCCTTTTGCTTTAACATTAGAATTCATTATATTACTATTTTCTAATTTTTGTATTTTTTCATTGCTAATAGTCATAAAAGAATATTGATCCTCTTTTTTAAGTTTAAATAATAATTTACTTGCATTAAGGAAATTCTTATATTTTTTCTCAATTTTCTTAACTTTATCATTATCAACTTGTATAGTAACAGCAGTAGCATTATTAAAAGCAATAACAGGGGTAACTGGGGTAGTCGAAGAAGCAACAGTCTTAGGTGTAATATGATTATTAGGAGTAATTGGATTAATAGAAGCAATAGTAGCAATTGTCTCATTAAAGTTTACTATTTCGAAATCAATTTTTTGAATAGAGTTTTTCTCAATAACCTTTTTAAAACTAAGCTTATAAATCTTATGCTCTTTCTGTAATAAATCTTTTTCAATTTTTCCAATTGTTTCATTAGTTAACCTTCTTGTTTTATTCTTTAGTGCATTCTTTAGTCTATTTTTCGTTAAATTTGTCATTTGTTTAGAATTATTCTTTATGGTATTTGTTGAATTAGTTGTATTAGTATTTGTAGCATTAGTATTATTAGTATTATTAGTATTATAAGTATTATTAGTATTATTAGTATTATTAGTATTATTTTCATTTTTTGTTTGAATCAATTCATTTATTTCTTCCTCAAGCTCTCTATCATCAAGTCTCAGTTTATAATTTTTTACAATTCTTTTTAATTTTTGATGATTTAAGTCATTTTCGTCTTCAAAAACATTATGGAAAAACTTTAGTTTTATGTCTTTAAAAAAGCCAAAATCATAATCAACTTTAGGCATTTTTATATTCTTATCCGTAAGATCTGTAGGAAAGTTAGCCAAAAAGATGTTAAATTCATTATTAACATAATCTTTTGAGTTTAAATTTGATATTTCAATATTTGCAATTTGAGATGAATTAGTGTAAATGAATACTGGGATTATGTCATAAGTATAACTTAAATATATAAACTTTTGTCCTGGGTACACTGTTATATTCGATATTATTAGACTAAAATTCTTTGGATTTTGTTTAGTTTCAAAACTATTTAAAGTTGAGTTCTTTATTCCAAATACATTGAAATTTTGAAAGTTTCCATCGAGGTTTGGAATAAGTTTTTCTATAATTACTATCTCAGTTTTATTACTAATAGTCACATTTTTTTTATTGAGAATATTATTTCTTCCATTTATCTCATATGTAACTAATTCTTCAACAGCTCCATTATTTCCGAAACCGTCAACTTCAATAAACGACTGTATGTTCGTAATTACTTGACCAAGAATATTGGTAACAATCATGAAAGTTACCAATATGACTAGTTTTAACTTCATTTATTATAAACAAAAATTATTAATTAAATATTATTAGTAATTATTATGATTATTATTTATGTTTATATGTATATAATTGTATAATAAAGTTATATAAATATACATAAATATACATAAATTAATGAGTTATATTGTTATTAATTACTTATTTGAATTATTTGATTGTTTTTAATATTTCTAAGACTTTTACTCTATTTATGATGTCTCCGGAAATTTTATAAAGAAAGAATTCTACACAAAGTTAAAAGTTAATATGAATTAGTATGTTATTTTATGCTATGTTTATATTATATTTTAATACATACCTCCTGTTGAAAATTTAATTATATTAAAAGTAGTCCTTGCTGCGACAACTTCGGAAGCTGTTGGATCAACAATATAAATATTGTCAATAAAGCATATTGTAATTGTATTGAATTTATGAATGAAGTTTACACCCTAGAATAAGATAATAATGTAATGATTAGAAATTATATTGTAATAATTTTTACTATATTTTTTGTAATAAAAGTTTGATTTCGACTGTTATCTTCAAAAAAGTTTGATAATGTCCTTGAAATACAATCATATAGATTTCCGCCTGCATTAACAATATTAATATATAATGAATATAAGTATTTCTTATTAGAATTATTGGTCTCTTTTCCGTCATTCACAAATGCTATATTATTCTTTACTAACTTTTGAATATAATAATATAAATTAGTTTCTAATTCTTGCTTTTCAAATTCTAACCCTGATATATCTAAAGAATATTCTAAGTTGTTCATATGAGATTCTTCGAGCTTTAAAACAACTGTAATTTTATTATCACCTAGTATTCCAGTAGCACTTGCAATGGAGTTGATTGAATTATCCAATATTTCTATATACTTTTAAATTAATTTAATATATTTAATATTAACTGTATTTGTAGTTAAAGTTTCGTATGTCACTTAATGATCTTTTATCGACTCTTACTTCATGTGATAGAAAAGCAGAGATATATTCTTTTGGGGTTAAGGTTTGGATTAGCTCTTTAAAGTTAAGTATATTTTATGAAGTATTATTTACCATTATTCATATTAATAAATATAATTAAATTTGAGTAATAATATATATTAGCTACTATAATGATAATTTTTTAATAATTTCCAACTTTTTAATATTTTTAACATTTTAAATATTTCTTAATTTTAATTTGAATTACAATCTCGAATTTATAAATTATTTTACTAATTTTTAATAAAGTAATAATGGATAATATTAATAATCAACTAATAAATTCTACTACACTAAATTCAAATTCAATTTGCAAAGAAATAATTCAAGATATAGTTAATCAATTTTACTTAAAAGAAAACTATAAAGATACCAATCAAAATAATCACAATAATTACAATGCATTATTAATCAAACCATACTTAATACATAACAAATTTGAATTACTTACAATTAAAAACTTTACTCAGCAAACTCCTTCGCTATGTGGCTATCATGCACTTTTCAATTTTAAAAATTATATAAGATTTATTAAAACAGGAAATGACTATTATATTAAAAGAATGAATTCTTGCGTAAAGTATTAAATTTAAGTCTGAATATTTAAATAAAATAGATTTTGGAGTTTTTACAACAAATATAAAAATTACTTACTAAAACATTGTAATTTAACAGAATATGATAGAGAATCTCTTTTAGAAGAAGGTCCATTAGAAAGGGAACAATTATCATATTTATTAGAAGTAAATAATTTAGTTACTTATTATTATTAATAATAACTCAAATATTTTATCATTTTAGTATAATCCTACATTACGAAATCTATCACAAAGTAATGATGAATATGAAATAATAATGTTAAAAATCTATTTTGGTCATAGTGAAATACAAGGAATGCAACCACATGAAATAGTCAAACTCCAACATGATTTAGAAAGAATAAAGTCATATTATTCAAAAGATAAAAGCTTATTTTGCTTTATATTTCTTGGTATTACAGCTCATTGGGTAAATCTTAATACATTTAACATAATTTAAACAAATTAATCAATTCAAACTAACAATACAAATTAATCAATAAAATTTAATATTATTATAGACATTGCTTATTTTAGAAAAACCTCGCTCATCAGATAAGATTATTTATAAATTTCTTGATTCAAACA
>Ga0100378_1002648_pt1 | contig 17674 bp, 12 predicted proteins | sample CryGeymeta201502_FD_81535 | JGI IMG/M metagenome (GOLD analysis project Ga0100378, IMG submission 81535) | Groundwater microbial communities from Crystal Geyser aquifers in Utah, USA - Crystal Geyser metaG 2015-02 | ecosystem: Environmental > Aquatic > Deep subsurface > Groundwater | place: USA...
AGATTTAAATACTATGAGTTGGTTTGAAAGAAAAACCGAAAACATTAAAACGGAAAAGCCTAAAGAAATGCCTGAAGGCGTTTGGGTAAAAGTTCCAACAACAGGTGAGACCTTACACCGTCGAGAATTAGAAGATAATTTATGGGTTGATCCACATAGTGGGTATCATTTTCCAATTGGAAGCAAACTATATTTTTCACTATTATTTGATGATGATAAGTTTAAGGAGATTGGGGACAATATCTTACCAACAGATCCTCTAAACTTTACTGATACAAAAAATTATAAAAAACGACTTATTGATGCTCAAAAAAAGAGTAATCTCTCTGATGCAGTTCGTGTAGGAGTCGGTAATATTAAAGAGAACCCCGCAGTAGTTGCTTGTATGGATTTTTCATTTATTGGTGGTTCAATGGGTTCCGTTGTGGGCGAGCGTTTAACAATTGCAATTGATTATGCGCGAGAACATAAAACACCATTAATCATTATCTCCCAATCTGGTGGAGCGCGAATGATGGAATCCGTTTTGAGTTTAATGCAAATGGCTAAAACTTCTGCAAAATTAGCTTTGCTTCATGAAGCAGGCGTCCCTTTTATTAGTTATTTAACAAATCCCACAACAGGTGGAGTTACTGCAAGTTTTGCCATGTTAGGCGATTTCAATGTGGGTGAGCCTGGCGCATTAATAGGTTTTGCAGGTCCTCGTGTAATCCGTCAAACTATTGGTCGTGATTTACCAGAAGGTTTCCAAACTTCTGAATATTTATTAGAACATGGATTTCTCGATTTTATCGTTCCAAGAACTCAAATGAGATCAAAATTATCTCGACTTTTACGTATTGTAACTCATAAATATGAGTAAAAACTAGGAGGCTTTTAGTCTCCTTTTTATTGAACTGATAAAATAAACTATGAGCTTACTGTAAAAAGTAGTTTATTGCTAATTATTCGGCGAATATGCAAGATTGTTAAGGGTGTAAATCGAAAAATCGAAGTTCTGGAGTGGACTAATTTTCAGATGTTCAATTAAAAAATAGTACAAATCGGATATCAGCCTTTTCCGAAAGCAATAACTTTTAATGGGTTAATCCTTGAAGCAACACGAGAAGGAATATAGGAAGCAAGCCAAGAGAGGGTAAAAGTTACACATGTAACTAAAACAAAATCAATAAGATGTGGTTCAACAGGAGCGGTTGACATATAATAATTTTCTTGAGGTAAGGTAATAATTGAAAATTGGGATTGTAACCAATAAAACAGCAATGAAATAGAAATACCAATAATTAATCCAGTTAAAGTGATTAAAGAACCTTGAAGTAAAAATATAAGTTTAATAGTAGAATCATTTGCACCCATAGTTTTCAAAATTCCAATGTCTTTTGTTCGCTCTAAAATCATCATTAAGATGGTTCCGATTAAATTAAATGCAGCAACAATAATCATAACACCGATAACAACGGGAATCGTTTGTTCTTGTAAATTAACCCAAGCAAAAATAGGACTATATGTTTCTAATACAGATTCAGTATGTAACGGATAAAGTAATTGATCGTTTAACCAAGCATTAAATGCACGTAAGTTAGTTCCTTTTTTAGTTTTTATTAAAATTTGATCACTTTGATCAACTGAATAATTCATTAATTTTCTAACCCATGCAATGGGAGCTACCGCAATTCCGGTATCAAATTTATCAATACCTATTTCATAAACTCCTTGAATCTGTGCTTTTTTAATATCTGGTAGATTACTTTTACTAGGTACTCCCTTAATACTATAAATAAACACTGATTTTTGAAGATTGGTAGATAATTCTTTACGTAAACGAGTACCAATAATAATAGGGGTAACTTCAGAATGGTCAGAAAAACCTGATTCGATTTTTTTTCTTGCCCGATGTGAGTTTTCATTCGAAAGAAAATCAATATAAGTACCCTCTCGAATATAATTGGGTAAATCAGTAACATTATCTGTTGACTCTAAACCTTTGAGTAAAACACCCTCAACACGATTTCCTGATTGAATCATTGCTTGAGTTTGAACAGCAGCCTGAACTGTTTCAATTTCTGGGAATTTTAATAGAAACGTTAAAAGGGTGTCGGTTTTGAAAATGGGTAAATCGCTATAGGTTTTAATAACGATTTCTGGTCCAAAGCCTGTAATTTTATCATTAATACACTTTTAAAGCCGTGAACTACTGATAGTGCAATAAGCAAACCTGCAGCCCCAATAGCGATACCTCCAATTGCCATTATCCTGATAAAGGATAAAAAGCGCCCATTTTGTCTTTTAGCGTTAAAATACCGCTTGGCAATAAACCAGGAATATGTTTTCATTAAACAAATTTACGTGAACCATTATCGTATTGCAATTTTGATTAAAAGCGATAACCAATATTTATTGAGGCATTATATCGATCAAAATTACTTGTAGTGTAAACTAATTGAATAGGACCAAAAGGGGTGAGCCAGCCAAATTGAATACCTGTTGCATAATGGTGATTCATCTCTTCATAAGGCGTTTGTAATTCATCGAAAGTAAGTCCATAATTACCAAGTAATGAAATATACTTTGTTTTACCAACCCTTGTGTGTATTGCCATTTGGCTAAACGTCATTTGTTTAGACTGTAGAAATCGGACTGGATATCCATAGACTGAATGCTCCTGATCAGACAAGCTCATTGTTGGCCAAGCACTTCCGGCTAAATACAGATAATGCTTAGGTAATTCAGAATTAATAGTTATACCCCCGAAAAGTGTAAATTGCAATGATACTCGATTAAAAAAGGTAAAGGCTTGTTCATAAGTCAGATTAAATTGTTGAAAATTATAATCATTTAAAAGCAGTTTTGTGGTTCCTTGTCCTCTAATTTGCACAATAAATCCATATTCTGGATAATAAATCCGGTTCAAGCAATCATAAGTATATTTACCTGATATCAGATTAATATTGTTTTGTTTTCCGATTTGACTCAACCCAATTTTGACACCAGAAGTAAAAAATTCTGAGCGTAATTTCAGAACGAAAGAAGAATTTATAAATCGAAAGGATGAAAATTCAAGATGTCCACGAATACTATTCAGGGTATTTTCTTCGACTTTTTGGTTGTCAATATAAGTTGGCATTGGCGTTGAAATCCCAGTTGCACGTAAACTCATAGAAAGTCTGGGAGGTAAAAGTCGAAATTTTCGATAATATATATCTGCTTCAAAAGTCTCGCCAATTCGTAACGTGCCATTTATTTCAGAGGAACGAATAAAACGATTACGAAGATTGACATTAAATATAAAAGCAGCATTGTCTGTATCATCAAAACGAAAACTGAAATTGAATGTCTCTTTAGTTTCCATCTTCATTTCAAAAACTAAATTAAACCCTTTATTTAAATTGTCTGGAAGCAGGTAATATCGTACATCTTTAAATAAACCAATTCCCAAAAGTCTGCTTACATCAAGCTCTATATCAGCTAAGGTGATAATTGCACCTCTTTCAATGTATAAGGTTGATAATACATGACGAATGAAGTTATCAGGAATCCCAGAAATCATAATATTTGAAATAGTAAAATGGTCGTTCTCTTTCGGAATTACGATAGGATTCAATTCATTGTAAGTCGTATCATTTTGAATTTCAGTTAAAAGTTCAGGAATTATTTCTAGTGCTGCATTTCTACCTAATTGAATAAGGGCATCTAACGAATCAAAATCAGTTGGATTAAAGCCATAAATTTTAGGACGAATAATAGCATCACATTTTTGATATTGTTCGGCAACATTACGTGCAATTAGAAAACTTATTGATTGATCTAAAACGGAAAATAAATCGTTAACATCTCTTCCAAGTGGTAATACATCACCAACATCTACCCCAATTACAAAATCTGCCCCCATAGCTTTAACGTCTTGAGCGGGTAAATTTCTAGCTATTCCACCATCAATAAGTCGAATATCACCAATTTCAATTGGAACTAAAATGGTTGGCAAACTCATAGAGGCTCGTATTGCTTCAGCTAAATTTCCGTTTTTAAAAACGTAAGCTCTACCATTTGAAAGATTAGTTGCAACAGCTCTAAATGGAATAGGGAATTGATCAAAATTTGTAATGTTATGAACAGGCTGCGTATATTTTAATAAATCAATTAAAAATCGTTGTCCTGAAATAACCCCCACAGGTATTCGAATTGAATTTTTAGTGATGGGCAATTCTATTATAAAACGTTCATCTTTATAGCGTTGGTCAACATATTTAGATGTTCTATCAATAGATTCGAAATACATATTGTTCCATTGAATTTTTCTCACAATAGCTTCTAGTGAATCAACAGAGTAACCAATACTGTATAATCCGCCAATAAAAGCCCCCATACTTGTTCCAGATATAAAATCAATTGGAATGTTATTTTCTTTAAAAACTTGCAATACACCTATATGAGCAAATCCTTTTGCTGCACCGCCACTTAGTGCTAAACCGATTTTTTTCCGAGGTTTTACAGCTTGGTCTTGTGCACTAGTTGCACTCGAAAATGCCAATATAAACATTAAAATTAGAAGTAGATTGTTCATTTTAAGTCTTTTTAAAAGATGATCTGAGTGTGCGAGAGTAAACAAAATGGTTGAAGCTTAATTATTTTGTGTGATTCTAAATTGACTTTAAATGTGAAAGGTAACTTAACTTTTTCATCAGTAATTTCTTATCTCTTTAATATCTTTCTTCTTTTTCGATTACATAAAAGTGCATGGCAGATATGCTCACTAAAGACTATTTTGATTCGTATTGAATTCTTGAATAATTTTTATAGTGAAAATATAGTGGTAATGAGAATTAAAAAGTTAACATCATTTTGGAATTTTGAGGCTTAAGCCTTTTAGATGAACACAATAAGGCTTAATAACCTGTTTGGTAAGTGCAATTACGTTTCGTGTATCAGCCGCTTTTGAAAATTCTACCGCTTTTTCATCGCCATCTAAAATCCAAATACTTTCATTCTTGTATTTATACGCTTCTGTATTACTTGAATCAAAATGCAAATATAAAGGAATAGAGTTGTCATCGGCTGTGATTCCTTTTTTTTGTAATAATTCTGCTGTTTTAGTCCATAAATTCTGTTTTTCTATCTCAGAAAACTCTTTTTTACTGAAAGTTGTTCGAAATAGATTTCTATGCAAAAATCGTTTTGATAAATCTGCAAGAACAGAATCATCGGAATATTGCCAATACTTTATACAAAGAAGAATATCATTGTCCTCTAATAAAATGTACTGTTTAATAATTTCATCAGAAATACTCTTGAATGTGGATAAATTTTGAGTGAGAAAATAGAGTAATGATGGGGAATGGATTTGTGGTGATTTGTTATTATCAATTAAAAAACGAACACGTTTTAAAATAGCTATTAATAGTTTATCAGCACCCATAACCGTTTTATGCAAATAAACTTGCATGTACATTAATCTGCGTGCAAGTATATAGTTTTCAATAGCATATATTCCTTTTTTTTCGACTACAATATGGCCTTTATGTACTCGCATCGTTTTAATAATTCGGTCAACTCCAATCGAGCCTTCGCTAACTCCAGTGTACCAACTATCTCGTTTTAAATAATCGAGCCTATCAATATCTAATTGTGATGAAACGAGTTGGTGAAGAAAGGGTTTGTGATATTGATCAGTAAAAATTTTAATAGCGGTGTCTAAGGCTCCATCAAATTCATCGTTTAGTTTGTACATAAGAGCTAGGGTCATTTTTTCATGATGGAAATCTGAAATAAACGTATGTTCTAAAGAATGTGAAAATGGTCCATGGCCAATATCATGTAATAATACAGCAATTAAGGTAGCTTCATATTCACTATTAGTTATTGTTGTGTTTTTCTCACGTAAATTAGTTAATGCTTTTTGCATGAGCCCCGTAGCGCCTAAAGCATGAGCAAATCGAGAATGTTCTGCTCCTGGAAAAACGAGATAACCCATGCCTAACTGACGAATGCGACGTAAGCGTTGAACATAAGGATGATCGATTAAACGAAGTATAATTCCCTTTGGAATATTTATAAATCCGTGAACTGGATCAGAGAAAATTTTATATAAATGAGATTTTTCCATGAAATAGAACTGATGAAATCTTAAGTTTATTTGCAAAATTACGTTTTAATGGGGAATGAATAATAGAAAAATTGGATAAGTGTCTTAAATGACTACTCACCTAATCAAATTCTTAAATTTAATTTCTTTTATAACAAGTTTATACATTCAATTGAGTAATTCCCTGTAACTGAATGAGCTAAGCCCGAAAATAGATTTTATAAAAAAAGGAAATTGTTCATTTTTTTTGAACAAGTTAAAATCGACAAAATAGACTTACTGGAGCATACTCAAATTTTACTATAGATGTAATTCAATACAATAACCCATGAATCTACTCTAAAAAGTCGATTCTTTCGAATAACACTCTACCAAATCCAGCGAATTCGACGAATAGTTTGCTGAAAACTACTATTCGGAGTACACTCATCCTTTATTTTTAAAACTAAATAGATAAGACTTGCATTTTCTGTGAAGTTTTCTCATTATATAGCCTTGCTCTGAAAGCGGTTTCAGAAAATGTTAATCAACTTATTAAATAAATTTCAACATGTGGTTAAATATTAAATCAATCAGTGAGTATCAAGCAGAATACGATGAAAGCATAAAAAATCCCGTGGGTTTCTGGGAACATCAAGCAGGAACCTATTATTGGAGAAAAAGATGGAATAAGGTTCAATCAGGTGATTTTAATGATGTTGATATTAAATGGTTTGAAGGTGGAGAATTAAATATTACCGAGAACTGCTTGGACAGACATTTAAATATGATTGGTAATAAAGTGGCATTCATCTTTGAACCCAATCACCCAGATTCTTTTCGCAGAACAATCACATACAGGCAATTGCATGAAGATGTGTGTCGCTTTGCAAATGTGCTTCACGAAATGGGAATTCGAAAAGGCGACCGTATTTGTATATATATGGCAATGGCACCTGAATTAGTGATTGCAGTATTAGCATGCGCAAGAATTGGTGCGGTACATTCGGTGGTTTTTGCTGGATTTTCAGCTCAAAGTTTATCTGAACGAATTCAAGATTGCAGCGCTAAATTATTGATTACCAACGATGGAGGTCGTCGTGGTGAAAAAGATATACCGTTGAAAGATATTTGTGACGAAGCTTTAAAAACCTGTCCAACGATTCAAAAAGTAATTGTTTGTCGCAGAACAAATAGAGCTATCAATATTGTTGAAGGTCGTGATGAATGGTGGCACATGTTGTTAAGAGAAGCTTCACCAGTTCATAAAGCGGTTAAAATGGAAGCTGAAGATCCACTATTTATTTTATACACATCAGGTTCAACCGGCAAACCTAAAGGAGTGGTACACACAACTGGTGGTTATATGGTTGGAACAGGGTACACATTCAGAAACGTTTTTCAGGTTGAAGAAAATGATATTTATTGGTGTACCGCTGATGTTGGCTGGATTACTGGTCACTCTTATATCGTTTATGGACCGTTATTGAATGGAGCAACTGGAATTATTTTTGAAGGGATTCCAAATTATCCTGATCCTGGTCGTTTTTGGGAAGTTGTTGAAAAATATAAAGTTACTCATTTTTATACAGCACCAACAGCGATTCGGTCTTTAATGACGGCAGATTTAAAATATGTAAAGAGATATAATTTAAGTTCACTGAAAGTTCTTGGAACGGTAGGTGAGCCCATTAATGAAGAAGCTTGGTATTGGTATCACGATAATATTGGAAAAGGGAAATGTCCGATTGTAGATACTTGGTGGCAAACCGAAACAGGCGGAATCATGATATCGCCATTAGCTGGTGTTACGCCCACAAAACCTGGGTTTGCAACTTTACCTTTGCCTGGTGTGCAACCTGTTCTTATGAATGAAAACGGAAAAGAAATTAAAGGTAATTCTGTAGAAGGAAATCTTTGTATCCGTTACCCTTGGCCATCAATGGCTCGAACAATTTATGGGGATCATGAACGCTTTAAGAATACCTATTTTAGTACCTATAAAGGGTATTATTTTACAGGCGATGGCTGTAGAAGAGATGAAGACGGATATTACCGAATTACAGGCCGTGTTGATGATGTAATGAATGTTTCTGGGCATAGAATTGGAACTGCTGAGGTAGAAAACGCTATTGATGAGCATCCAAATATAGTCGAAACAGCTGTTGTTGGATTTCCACATGATATAAAAGGACAAGGAATCTTTGCTTACATCATTTGTAGTATTGAGCCGAAAGATCCAATTCAGTTTAAAAAAGAAATCAATGATTTAATAACAAAGATTATTGGATCTTTAGCAAAACCAGACAAAATTATGATTGTACCAGGATTACCAAAAACACGTTCTGGTAAAATTATGCGTCGAATTTTGCGAAAAATTGCAGAAGGAGATACTTCAAATCTTGGCGATACATCAACTTTGCTCGATCCAGGAATTGTGGATGTATTGAAAACAGGAACAACTATTTAAAAAATATAAACCTCGTTTTATACGAGGTTTTTTTTCCAGATTGTTATGAATAAAATCTTAATAGTCCTTTTCGTTTTCATAAATAGTCTATGTAATTCTTATGCACAAGAGTTCGTTAGTGTAAAACCTGCATTTTAGGTTTTACAACCATTTTTAAATTTACGCGATTTGAGTATTTCGAAAGATGGAAATGAAATTTATTTTACAAATCAATCTGTAAATGGTTCCATCTCCGTTATTTGTAGCATGCAAAGAAAAGAGTTTGGAAAATGGAGTTCTGCTAAAATTTTATCCTTTTCGGGTAAATATTCTGATTTAGAACCATTTTTAAGTCCTGATAATTTAAGTTTGTATTTCTCTTCAAATAGACCTAAATCAGAAACCGACACAACTAGTCCGAATTACGATATTTGGGTTGTCAAAAGAAAAAAAACAAGTGATTATTGGGGTAGTCCAATTAATGTAGGTTTTCCAATTAATACCAATTCAGATGAATTTTATCCATCTGTTTCTGAAGAAGGAAATATGGTACTTACTTCAACCCGAAATGGTACAAAAGGCTTAGATGATATTTTTTATTCAGCATTAAATAATGGAGTTTATTCAGAACCTATTTCATTATCAGATTCAATAAATACAGTTGCTTATGAGTTTAATGCTTTTTTATCTGCAAAAGAAGATTATCTGATTTTTACTGCTTATAATCGAAAAGATGGATTCGGAAGTGGTGATTTATATAGCAGTAAAAAAGATAAAAATGGGATTTGGGGAAAAGCAAAAAATCTGGGAAGTCAGATTAATTCAAATGCAATGGATTATTGTCCTTTTGTTGATGAAACGAATAACATCTTATATTTCACAAGTCGAAGAGCTAGTTCAACAAATAAAAATGCATTTATGAATATGACAGAGTTAATTACTGAAATCACTAAGTATGAGAATGGTTTAAGTCGGATTTACAAGGTTAATTTTATGGTAGATTAATTTAGAAACTTAGTAATTGATTTGATTTCTGTGTCAACTCCGAAAAGTAGTTTTCAGCAAACTATTCATAGGACTTGGAAGGGTGTAAGCCGAAAGAATCGAATTTTTGGAGTGGACTCACCTATTCATTTAGTACGAAATCACTAATTATTCGTTTAATCTTAAACTATTTTTCAAAATAAGCTCATAATTAGATTTTGTTTTTTCAAATTGAGCCTAGTCTAAATGCAAACTTTTTACAGTATTGAAAGACTTTTTCTATTATCATAGAGCCTTACGTTTTGAAAGGAAGATCTATGAAGTCGTTTTTTATTCTATTACTTGTATTGGGTTTGTTTAATGAAGCAAATTATGCTCAAATGCCTGATGCAGCTCCACGCTCAGAGGGCAAAGGACCTTATGATAAATTAATAATTCGAGGAGTAAATTTAATAGTTGGTAATGGCGCGCCAACCCAAGGATTAGTTGATATTGTTATTGAGAAAGATAGAATAACATCAATTCGAACGATCGCTTATCCTGGAACTCCAATTGATGAAAATAGAAGACCAAAAGCAGACGAAAAAACAAAAGTAATTGAAGCGGCTGGAATGTATGTTATGCCTGGTTTGGTTGATATGCATGGACACACGGGCGGAGAAGAACAGGGAACAACACCTGATTATGTATATAAGCTTTGGCTAGCACACGGAATAACTACAGTTAGAGAGCCTGGTTCTTTTAATGGTTTAGATTGGACTCTTCGTCACAAAGAAAAAAGCTTAAAAAACGAAATCGATGCGCCAAGAATTTTCGCCTATGTGGGTTTTGGTTTAGGAGCTGAAAAACGAATTACAACTCCAGAAGAAGCTAGAAAATGGGTTCAAATGGTTGCGAAAAAGGGGGCAGATGGGTTAAAACTTTTTGGAATGAGATCCGATATTTATGAGGCAACTATAAAAGAAGCTAGAAAACTTGGATTAAGAGTAACTGCACATCATGCTCAATTAAATGTGACTGCTGCGAATGTTTTAACAACAGCTCGTTGGGGAATGACAAGCATGGAACATTGGTATGGATTACCAGAAGCCATGTTTGAAGACAAAGTTATTCAGGATTATCCTCACGATTATAATTACAATGATGAGCAAAATCGTTTTGAAGAAGCGGGAAAACTTTGGAAACAAACAACGGAAAGAGGTTCTGAAAAATGGGATTCAACTATTGAAGAGTTAATTAAATTAGATTTTACAATCGATCCTACTTTTACGATTTATGAAGCAAGCAGAGATTTAATGAAAGAAAGAACTGCTGAATGGCATCCCATGTATACATTACCAACTTTATGGGAATTTTATAGGCCAAATAGAAATTCACATGGTTCATTTTGGTTTGACTGGGGAACAGCTCAAGAAATAGCTTGGAAAAAGAATTATCAAAAATGGATGAGTTTTATTAATGATTACAAAAATGCAGGTGGAAGAGTTACAACTGGATCTGATGCAGGATATATTTATAAATTATATGGTTTTGGTTTAATTAGAGAGTTGGAGTTATTACAAGAAGCTGGTTTTCATCCTCTTGAAGTCGTGCAAGCTGCAACAAAAAATGGGGCAGAAGCATTAGGTCAATTAGATCAGTTTGGAACGGTTGAAGTTGGGAAAAAAGCCGATTTATTAATCGTTGAAGAAAATCCACTTGCAAACTTTAAAGTTCTTTATGGTACTGGTCATATTAAAGTAACAGAAAATAACGATGTAGTGCGCGTTGGAGGTGTTAAATGGACCATCAAAGATGGAATTGTTTATGACGCTAAAGACTTATTAAAACAAGTTGCAGAAATGGTTAAAATTGAAAAAGACAAATCAGGTTTTGAACTAAAACAACCTGGAATGGAATAGATTAACTAAAAAGAGACTTTCAGTGTTAAATTGATAATCTCTTTTGAATACAAAAATAGTTACTCTTTAAACAAATTTTTAAAAAGTGATTTTTCATCAGAAGAAACTGGAATTTTATCACCATCGCTTTTTATATAGTGCGTTATTTCATTCGTATCTATTATATGAGTGTACTCCTAAAAGTAGTTTTCAGCAACCTATTCGTCGAATTCGTAGAATTTGGAAGGGGTAACCCGAAAGAATCGACTTTTTGGAGTAGAGTCATAACATTTATAATCTTTTCAGGGAAATAATGATTTTGAACAATATTCGCAGAGTAAAGTGCTAGTTTAAAACAACCATTTTACGATGTAATCCACAAAAAATCTTTATCACTAAAAATACGAAGTATGGTTGCCTTAACTGGATTTAGTTGAGTATCCCAATTTGTTCGTTATTGTTCTCTGGTAATAGGTTTGATTTCAAACACTTTTATGCTTGAAAAATCATTTAATATTAAGTAAAGCTTATTTTTGAACGAGAACAGTTTTTGTTGGATGTGTTTATCTGTTTTAAATTCTTTGGGATGGTTATAACTCGTTGTTTTTTTTCATTAGGACTAATATCAATTTTGATTGTAAAATATTTGTCATGAATAGCCCAAAGTATAGTATCCGAAATTTGAATTGGATAAAAAGTTCCAAGTGATACTCTACTTAACCCATAATCATAAGTAATTTTTTTCCGCTACTTGTAATAGAATACAAGCAGTCTAGAGCAGTATAAAAATCGCCATAATTAGTTTCAAGATAATGGCGTTCAGTTGGAATCGGTACTTTATCAAAATAGTTATTATAGATAGGTAGTACTGAGTCGTTTTTTATTTCAATAAACATTTCCCCAAATGAAAATCCCAAAAGTTTTTGATTTTCATTAACTCTTTCTAACCAAGTATGAGCTGTTGAATTTAAAAATGGATGTTGCTTGAGCATCGTAAACTGTGATTCATCAAACTTTACAATTCCATTATCTGTCGCGATATAAAAAAACATCAAAATCGCTAAAAATGGAATAAATCGTATTACTTGGAAGACCATATTCTATTTTAAAGGATCAATAAACTAAATTTTGCGCAAATAATTCACTCCCAAATAAAAATGAAAAAAATAAAAGGTAAATAAGAAGTTTAACCGAGCGCATTGAATAAAAATAAAAATCAATCACCTAAAATAAAATCCTTATTGTTTAAGGATTTTATCACATAACTGTAACCGAAAAAAGAGAGCGAGTAATCGTGTGTTCATTCAATAATAAGAATTGAATTGCGAATACAGGCTTATCCCTAATCAAAACATTAATACTATATTTCAAGTCATTTTATTTTGTGACTTTACCTAAGTGTCTTTTGACTTAACGAAGGGCGGGTTTTACTCAACAAAGGCCAAAAAACGATATAAAAGTAACGTGAAATTTTAGCTTAAATAAATGGAAATCTTACGAAATCCATTTAATTTTGCTAAAATCAGGTTTTCTTTTTTCTAAAAAGGCATTTCTTCCTTCTTTAGCTTCGTCGGTCATATAGGCTAATCTAGTCGCTTCGCCAGCAAAGACTTGTTGACCAACCATTCCATCATCTGTTAAATTAAATGCAAATTTTAGCATTTTAATGGATGTGGGTGATTTCTGAAGAATTTCTTGAGCCCAAAGTATAGCAGTTGCTTCTAATTCATCGTGAGGAATTACGGCATTTACCATTCCCATTTCAAAAGCTTCTTGCGCTGAATAATTTCTGCCTAAAAAGAAAATTTCACGAGCTCGTTTTTGCCCAACCATTTTAGCTAAGTAAGCAGAACCATAACCGCCATCAAAACTAGTTACATCTGCATCGGTTTGTTTAAAAATGGCGTGTTCTTTGCTGGCTAAGGTTAAATCACAAACAACATGTAAACTATGGCCGCCACCAACTGACCACCCAGGAACAACAGCAATTACAACTTTAGGCATAAAACGAATTACTCTCTGACACTCTAATACATTCAAACGTGGAGTTCCATCTTCATCGATATAACCTTGATGACCTCTTGCGTTTTGATCGCCACCTGAACAAAATGCCCAACCTCCATCTTTTTGCGAAGGGCCTTCACCAGATAGTAAAACTACACCTATAGATTGATCTTCTCTAGCATCAACTAAGGCTTCATGTAATTCAAAAACAGTTTTAGGGCGAAATGCATTTCGTACTTCAGGGCGGTTAAATGCAATGCGTGCAATGCCTTTCATTTTTTTATAAGTAATATCTTGGTATTCCTTAACGATTGTCCATTCTGAATTCATAGTCATAATTTTATTAATATTTTTGCAAAGATAGTGAAATGTGTTTTTATTTATTTGAAAACCCCAGTTCTTTATTCAAATTTGTTTGTATCTGAAACGAAATTTCAATAATAGTTCTCTTACAATTTTTTAAGCTTATTTTTAGTAACCTGCGATTGTAACTCAACTTTTGGACTTCATTAATCGAACTTATGGTGCCATAGCTTTCGAAAACTATTTATTGATAATCAACTGCATACATTGAAATCTAAGTTCAAGGCTTGAATAAGCAACAACTATTCCAACACAGAATCTAGCCAAAGTGACTATTTGTTTTAGATCACTTTCAAACGTAAAATGAACAAAGCGTAATCCAACACGATTCGAAGTTCCAAGAAATGCTATCCAAGTAAGGTATGAGTGCGAATTAAACACGTTATGTTGCTAATTGGATATTAATATGAATTTTAAATATATTTTTTAACTTGTTAAAAATTCATGTCCAAAAGTTGAGTCCACTTTCAAAAGACGATAATAGTGGATAAAACTCTTCCAAATTCTATTAACCTGAGTTCGAAATAAGAAATTAAAAAAAAAATAGGTATCAATAAATTTCGTAATGATGAACCCAGACCCAGCATCTCTGCCTAGTTTGGTCTTAAATCTACGTTGACTCAATAAGCAAATGCAGGTTCTCCATTGTTTATTCAAGTTTTTGCCTAAAATCATTAAACTAATCATTAACCCGAACTTAGGTTAGTAATTTGGCGAATTTTTATAGAAAACTGCTTTTCGAAGTAAATTCAAAGTTGAATTTGTAGTAATAATTCTATGTAACAATCGAGACGAATTAAAATTGAATTTGAAGATTATAGCTAATCAAATAGTACAAAATTGCCGTTTATTTAGTTAAAAGCTACTTTTATGTTTGCTCATTTTAAATAAAGATAGAATTTATAAGTTCGGGATAAAAGTAAAAGCTTAGGAGTGTGTTGAATTCAAAGCCGAGCATATAAATTCAGAAACTACTTTTACATAAACAGACGGTTTTTCTAAATGAATGCGATGTCCACAATGTTCAATTAGTTTAACTTGAAAATTTACATGATAAGACGCTAATTCCTTTGCCTTTATTGCAAACTTTTGATCTTGTTCTCCTGCTAGAAATAAAACTGATTTACTTAATTGTTGAAAATAATTTTGATCAAGATAGAGCATATTTGCCGTACCAAATTGTGTTAAACTTTGTGCAACATTTTCTGGGTTTTGATCTGATTGAATAATTTTCAATCGTAATAAATCATCAAAGCATATAGGTTGAATGGGGGTTAATATTGGGTGATTCATCCAGAAATCTTGAAATTCTTTAAAATTTGAAACCGCCATATTTGCTAATCTGTTATCCTTCTTTTTCCTTTTTTCTCGCTCAATTGTATCTAGAATGCCGTTAGAGCCACTTTCAATTACAAAACCAAGAACATTTTTTTGAAGATGAATCATGGACTGCATAAGCAAACGGGCACCCATCGAATACCCACAAACAAAAAGCTTATCTTCCTTAAGACTTTCAATATAATTTGAGAACCAATTAATTTGATTTTGGGTAAAAAGTGAGTCTTTTTCTAATTTATCGTTTGTTCCAAATCCTGGTAAATCAGGAGTGTACACTTTAATTCCTAACGATAAAAAACGTTTTTTTACCGATTCGAAAACTCGTGAATCTTGAAAAAATCCATGGACTAAAACAATACTAATTTCAGAGAAAGACATAAATTTTTTATTTTAGACCATTTTTTTTCGCAAAATATGCGTAATCTCTGCGTTGACAACACATTCAATGATTCGCAATCCTGAAAAATCCTTATTTAGTACTAAGTTGAAATCTTCACGAGTTTCAACTCGGTAAAAAGGTATTGAAAATGCTTTTGAAATACATTCAATCTTATAAGTTTGTGCAGTGGTAAAATAGGTTTTTAATAGTGAAGTGTCGCTCATTTTTGATATAGGCAACATTCCAAATATTTGTCCACCTCCATTATTTATAACAAGCAACGTATGATTTGAATGGTATTGAATATGATTTACTAAACTTGTAGCATCATGTAAAAAAGCAATATCACCTATTAAGGTGCAAAATTCTGGATGAGAAACGGAATTCCCTAAAGCAGTAGAAATAACGCCATCAATTCCATTTGCTCCACGATTACAATACACTTTTTTGTTTTGAAAATCTCCAAATGTTTCTGAATCTCGAATTGGATAGGAGTTTGAAAGATGAAGTCCATCAAATTTATTCCACAAACTTACTTGTCTAAAAACTTGAGCTTCAGAAAATTCATGCTTTTCATTTAATAAGACTACTTGCCGTAATTTATTTTCTTGAATGGCATTTGACCAAAGCTCGAACCAATTTTCATCTGAAAATGTCGGAATCTCGTTTAATTCATCCATTTCGATTCGCCCAAAATAATGTTGTGCTGTAGTAAATGTTGCATCGTGCCACACATCAAAATAATCAAAATGTATTTGGTTGATTTCCTTATTTTCACCTAGAAATTGATTTAAAACTGAAGAAACAGTTTGTCTTCCAAATCGAACGATTAAATCTGGTTTAAAGTATTTTTTTGTCTCAGGCTGCGTTAGGAATGAACTCGTAAAAGCCTGATTTGGTGTAATTTGCGATAATATTTCTGTAATACATGGAATTGAATTACGATTGCCCCACTCAAAAACAGAGGAAAAATTTACAGATGGAATCGTACAAGGGCCAAAAATAAATAAAGGTTTTTTTGCAACTGAAAGTTCATTTTTTAAATCGGTTAAATCAATTTTGGGGAAGTTAAAATGAACGTCATCTGGATAAATATGTATTGGTTTTGGAAGATTTTTAGGTTGTAATGGTTTTCGAAATGCAGCATTGACATGTATGGGGAATCCTTTTAAAGATTCGTAAAATACTTGATTAGCTAATTTGGGGATTCTTTTTAAATCATCAGAATTCGGTTCACTTAATTCAACATATTGAGCATGATTTCCATATAATTTAACTTGATCAATGGTTTGTTGTACACCCATATTACGTAGTTTACTTGGTCGATCAGCTGTAATTACAATTAATGGAACTCGTGACAAATTTGCTTCAACAATAGCTGGAAAATAATTTGCAGCTGCAGTTCCTGATGTACAGATTAATACAACTGGTCTTGCCGTAGCTTTTGTAATTCCTAAGGCTTGAAATGCTGCAGAACGTTCATCAATAACAATTCTTTTTTTAAGAGAATCAACACAAGCCACGGCTAAAACTAAAGGTGTCGAACGTGAGCCTGGGGAGATTATACAATCGGTAACTCCATTTTTATGTAGTTGCGATAAGAAATCTAATGACCATTTGAATGCGAGTAAACCAATGTCTTCCATGTAAATAACTTTTAATGTGTCCTAAAATAAACAAAACATTGTTTCTAAACTTGAACAATGTATTGGGTGTTTTTCAAAAATACAGGTTCTTAAAAGTGTAGTTAATACCTTAAGCGTTAAGTTAACTCTAAAAATAAACTTTCCTAGATAAATAGATGATTTTCTGTATGATTTCGTTCTGGAGTGGAAGTATCGATGTTTTTACTTATTTTGAAAGAATAGAGGTAAATATTTAGTTCACTCTGAAAAATCGATTTTGTAGGTTTACTCCTACCAAATTCTCCGAATTCGATGAATAGTTTGCTAATAACTACCTTTCGGATTACGCTCAATATTCAAATTTTTAGATGGTTTATATATGCGCGATTACAAGTATTTGTACTAATCGTAATTGATTATAGGAGTATTTTCCCCCAAAAAATTCAAATATTGGTTTTAAATGTCCATCTGTACTAGTGTTATGTTAATTATGATATGACGTGTTATTAATGTATCTTTGTAGAAAAAACAATATGGTACTTTATACAATTAAACTTAGCCAAACCGAAGTTGAAGAGTTAACAGCAATAATTA
>Ga0100378_1002649_pt1 | contig 17672 bp, 16 predicted proteins | sample CryGeymeta201502_FD_81535 | JGI IMG/M metagenome (GOLD analysis project Ga0100378, IMG submission 81535) | Groundwater microbial communities from Crystal Geyser aquifers in Utah, USA - Crystal Geyser metaG 2015-02 | ecosystem: Environmental > Aquatic > Deep subsurface > Groundwater | place: USA...
GCGCGCACGCGATCAAAATTCAAACCTACACACCCGACACGATGACGATCGATCTCGACGAGCGGGAGTTTCATATCGGGGATCCCGGCAGCCTGTGGGCCGGCGAGTCGCTCTACAATCTCTACAAGAAGGCCTATACCCCGTGGGAGTGGCACGCGCCGATTTTTGCGCGCGCGCGTGAGTTGGGGATCATCCCATTCAGCTCGCCCTTCGACGAGACAGCCGTTGCTTTCCTCGAGGAGCTGGAGGCTCCCTGCTACAAGATCGCATCTTTTGAAAACACGGACATTCCGCTGATCCGGTGTGCGGCCGCCACCGGAAAACCCCTGATCATTTCGGCAGGGATGGCAACCACTGCCGAGCTGGAAGAATCGGTTCAAGCGGCGCGCTTGGCCGGCTGTCGCGACCTCATCCTTTTGAAATGCACCAGCACATATCCGGCCGAGGCATCGAACACGAATCTGAGCACGATCCCCGACATGCGCATCCGGTTCGGGTGCGAGGTCGGGGTCTCCGACCATACGATGGGAATCGGAGTCTCTGTCGCGGCCGTGGCTCTTGGAGCCACGGTGATTGAGAAACACTTCACGCTCAGCCGGGCAGATGGAGGTGTGGATAGCGCGTTTTCGATGGAGCCCGGCGAGATGTCGCAGCTTGTCGTCGAGACGAAACGCGCGTGGCAGGCCCATGGAGAGCCAAGCTACGGACCGACCGACGCGGAAATAAATTCCCTGCAATACCGCCGGTCTCTCTATGTGGTGAAGGACATGAAGCTGGGCGAAGTGTTTACCAAAGACAATGTGCGGGCGATTCGTCCGGGTTTCGGTCTGCCGCCGAAATATCTGGATGCTGCACTAGGGAAAATGGCCGCCCGGGACATCGGCCGGGGGACGGCGCTTGCCTGGGAGCACATTGGCTAGACGATGACCGGCGTGATCCAGAAAATTGTGGGGATAGCAGGCGACCTGAGCGGGGAGAAAGTCCTTCTGTCCACCGAATCGCCCGTGGTGTGGAAGGCAACGCTCGCTGCCTGCGACTACGTGCCCGTGGCCTATACCACTGAGAGCATGGCCTACCAATTGTCCTACCTGCGGAGCGGGGGTGCGGACTGCGGCGATGGCTCGCTGATCTGGCACTGGAATGGGGTGCCCTGCGGAGTTTGGCCGTTGAGTTTCACGGTTACCTGGGAGGAGACGAGCCTGCATTCTCACGGTTCGCCGATCCTGCCGCCGCTGTTTGCCGCGGGAACTCCGTCATCCGTCTGCAAGCGACTGTGCCGGGCAAGCCTGGATTTGGTGGATCGCATCTCCGGAAACCGGGCTCCGAATGCCTCGACTCCATTTCTCGACCGGGCCGGACTGGGCGACTGGCATGACGAATGGATGCGCCGGGGTGCAGAGTGCCAGGTCACACATCAACTTTTTCTCGACCTCCGTCCGGAGCTGGCGGAGATCAAATCCGGATTCCGGAAAAGCTATAAATCCCTGCTGAACTCCGGGCGGCGGGAGTGGGCGGTGAGCGTTCTCGACACTCCGGATCCGGTGATCTGGGGGGAGTTCGCCCGGCTCCACCTCGATGTCTCCGGACGGAAAACCCGGAGCGATGAAACCTGGGCTCTCCAGCTTCGGCAGATTGCGGTCGGGGAGGCGTTGCTCGTCGTCCTGCGTGGTGACGAAGGGAAAATGGTCGGAGGCGGATTTTTTCAATTCTCCCGCGACGAGGCGTTGTATGCCGTGGCAGCTTACGACCGGGCGCTTTTCCAGAAGCCGCTCGGGCATGTTGTGCAGGCGACAGCGATTGAGGAATTCCGGAGGCGGAACATCCGCTGGCTCAAGCTTGGCCGGCGGTTTTATCCCGGCGACGCGCCTGCTCCGACGGAAAAAGAACTTTCAATCAGCGATTTCAAGAGCGGTTTTTCCTCCCACCTGTTCCCGGAGTTTTCCCTCACCCGAAAGTTGCCCCATGAGTAGCAGCGCCCACGAAACCGCGCAAAAGGTGTTTGATCAGCAGTATCAGAGCCTCGGCCTCAACGCGCAGCGGCTATACCCTAACGAGGCCTTGGTCCAGTTTGTGGGGAGCAACTATTTCGGGATTCCAAGGCCCGCGCGGAATCAAATCAAAATCCTTGAGGTTGGTTGCGGCTCCGGAGCCAATCTTTGGATGATGGCGAAGGAGGGGTTCGATGTCCATGGGCTGGACAGCAGCGCGAAGGGCTTGGAGGTTGCTGGAGATCACCTTCGCGACAAATGGGGCGTGTCTGCCGAATTGAAACAGGGTTCGTTTCTGGAGTTGCCGTATCCGGATGGAATGTTCGATGCCGCTGTTGATGTGGTGAGCCTGCAGCACCTGGGATTGGAGGACTCGCTAGCGGCGCTTCGCGAGATCCGCCGTGTGCTGAAACCGCAGGCCAGATTTTTCAGTTACCGGCTGTCCGACCATTCCGTGATGTTCGAGCGGGCGACTCCTGCTGAGCGGCTGGATGCGGCCACGCTCACCAACATATCCGATCCACAACTCCCGCTGGCAAACAATGGGCCGATTGCGTTCTGGTCCCCCGCATTAGCTCGCAAAATGTATTCAGAAGCAGGACTGATCATGAAGGGCATTCTGCGCCATGCCAGAACGTATGACGACGGAGCCCTGGTCGAGTATCTGGCCATCGAAGCTCTTTCTCCCACCGATGGGTAACCCTTCGCCCTTGATTTCCGTTGGCGTATTGTCCTACAAGCGCCCTCATCTCCTCTGTCATGCACTGGATTCTATCGCCAGGCAGACGTATCAGAACCTGGAGGTCATCATCAGCGACAACGGCAGCAACGATCCCGGGATCAGGGAGGTCGTCGCAAAGTTCACGGAAAGCCACCCGGCAGCCCGTGTGTTCTTCCACGAGAAAAACCGGGGCGCGTTCTGGAATTTCCGATTTGCCCTCGAGCAGGCGACGGGCCCGCTGTTCATCTGGCTTGCTGATGACGATTTCTGGTCGGCAGACTTTTTGGAGCAGCTGCTTGCTGCCAGGAAGCCAGGTCATCCCAGTCTCGAGTATTCGGCCTGCGTGCCAATCTCACTCGAAACAAATCAAACCGGGACACCGGTTAAAGAACGCAGTAGTGAACAGCGCGGGCTTCGGAATGTATTCCGCCAGACATTGTTTGATACCGATTCCGTTATTTACGGACTTTTTGATCGTGCTGTTGGGGCAAAATATGCGCCGCTGCTGCGGGCGTGGCCGGTTCCGGCATATTGCCGGAAGCGTTTCCCAACGGTCGAGGTGGATTTTGTCAGCTATGCGTTCCTGTATGGCCTTATGCTGGAAGGAGATTTTTTCAATGCGAGCCGGATCGGAGGGATGCATTTTATGATCTCGGCACCCCGGCCGTCACCGGAACGGACATTGCCTGGACCGGTAGGACGTCTGGTTGATGCTGTCTCCGTTGTCGTTAATATGGCCTATATCCACATCCTTCTGAGTGGACGGTTTGTCCGTGCAGCGATTCTTGCACGCAGTTTGCCTGGAATCCTCTTTGCCCCAATCGCAGCCGGCTACCTGTTCCTCCGCAGGTTGGCAAAAGCAGCCTTGCACAGATTACCATTCTCAGGGAGAAGAGGCCAATGAAAGCCGTGATCCTTGCAGGCGGATTGGGCACCCGCATCAGTGAAGAGACCAACCTGAAGCCGAAGCCTATGGTGGAGATCGGAGGGCACCCGATTCTCTGGCATGTGATGAAGATCTATTCCGCTCACGGAATCAACGAGTTCATCATCTGCGTGGGCTACAAGGGGTATGTCATCAAGGAATACTTTGCAAATTACTTCCTTCACATGTCCGATGTGACATTCGACATGGAACAAAACTCGATGGAGGTCCACCACCGCTCGGCCGAACCGTGGAAAGTGACCGTGGTGGATACCGGGGAGAATTCCATGACCGGCGGAAGGCTGGGCAGGGTCCGGCGGTTTTTGAACTCCGAGCCGTTCTGTTTCACCTATGGTGACGGGGTTGCGGACGTTGACATCCGGTCGCTGGTTGCGAACCACACGCAATCGGGAGGACGCGTCACGCTCACGGCGGTTCAGCCTCCGGGCCGGTATGGGGCTCTCGAGCTCGCCGGGTCGAGCATCCGCAGTTTCAAGGAAAAGCCTGAGGGTGACGGCGGGTGGATCAATGGCGGATTCTTCGTCGTCAATCCCGATGTGGTGGATTCGATTCCAGGCGACTCCTGCGTTTGGGAGGCCGATGTGCTTCCGAAAATTGCCGCGGAGAACGGATTGAACTCCTATTTTCACAAGGGATTCTGGCAGCCGATGGACACCCTGCGGGAGAAAAACCACTGGGAAGACCTCTGGCAGTCCGGCAAGGCGCCGTGGAAGATTTGGACGTAGGGGTTTATGGGTTATGGAGGATGGCTTGGGGACTATAGATTTTGGAGGATGGCTTAGGGAGGGCGGAGACACCTATTCCAGTAAAAATATACTCAACCATGAACAATCAACGATCAACAGCTACGCCATCAATTTTATTGCCCCATGAGAAGCTGGAGGTTTGGCATGTGTCGAAATTCCTAGCCAAACGCGTCTATCAAATAACGGCTGGATTTCCAAAGGAGGAGCAGTTTGGTTTGGTTGACCAGATGCGGAGGGCAGGCGTGTCAGTGATGTCTAATCTGGCGGAGGGCTGCGGGCGGACAAGTGCTCGCGATCAGGCTCATTTTTCGCAAATGGCTTTTGGTTCATTACTAGAGCTGGATGCTCAGTTCCAACTTGCCCGCGATTTGACTTTCCTGGCTGAACCCGACTATCAGGAAACTCGCGCCTCCATTATCGAACTCGTCAAGCGAATCTCAGCCCTCCGCTCCGCACAGCTCAAACGCGCTGAGCAATGATCGCACCCATCAACCATCCCCAATCAGCCATCAACCACCGACCATCAACTATCAGCCCTCCTCCATCAACCAGCACTTTTTTTCGTAGAAAAAAAGTGCTTGTCACCGGACACACCGGCTTTAAGGGGAGCTGGCTGAGCCTCTGGCTCCAATCGCTCGGCGCGGAAGTCTTCGGCGTGGCCTTGGCTCCGACCGGAAGCACAAACCTTTATGAGTTGGCTGGCATTGGCGAAGGAATGGAATCCTGCATTCTGGATATCCGTGACGCCGATGGTCTGCGGACCCATTTGCAGGAGATCCAGCCGGAATGTGTTTTTCACCTCGCCGCCCAACCACTCGTCCGACAGTCCTATGCCGATCCGGTTGGCACTTTTGCCACCAATATCATGGGAACGGCTCATCTGCTGGAGGCTCTTCGATTTGTCCCCTCGGTCCGCTCGGCTGTCATTGTCACGACCGATAAATGTTATGAGAATCGCGAGTGGCTGCATCCTTACCGCGAGGAGGACAAACTCGGCGGGCACGATCCATACAGCGCGAGCAAGGCGGGAGCCGAGATCGTGGCCGCTTCTTTCCGGAGCAGTTTCTTTAAAGAGTCGGGCGTCCGGGTTGCCACCGCCCGCGCCGGGAATGTCATCGGAGGGGGCGACTGGGCTGCGGACCGTTTGATTCCTGACGCGATCCGCGCTTTCACATCCGGGCAGCCGCTGATTCTCCGCAACCCAGGCGCCACGCGTCCTTGGCAACATGTCCTAGAGCCGTTGGGTGGCTACCTTTTGTTGGCCGAACGGCTGCAGGAACCGGGTGGATCAGGTTTCGACTGCGCGTGGAACTTCGGTCCGGATTCGGAAGGCAACTCCACGGTCGGGCATGTGGCCTCCCGGGTTGCGGATCTTTGGGGAGGAGGCACAGTCGAACAATCGGACAGTCGATCCGAGCCTCATGAAGCCGGATTGCTCCAACTCGACTCCAGTCGGGCGAAATCCCTGATTGGCTGGAAACCACGCTGGTCGCTTGAAGCGGCACTCGAACTCACGGTCGCTTGGTATCGACTCTGCCATGCCGGAGGAGACGTCGCCGCTCTCATGATCGAGCAAATCCGGGAACACCAAGAATTATGATCTGTCGTCACTGTGGAGCCGATCTGGATTTGACCATGGCCGATCTGGGGACCTGTCCTCCGTCAAACTCCTATCTCCCGCCCGAGAAATTGGATGCCCCGGAAAAATGGTATCCGCTCCGCGTTATGATCTGCCAGGAATGCTGGCTTGCACAGACCGCTGATTTCATCGGTCGCGAGGAATGTTTTTCCTCCACCTACGCCTACTTCAGTTCCTGCTCGACCTCATGGGTGGAGCACGCGAGTCGATATGCCGGCTCCATGATCGGACGCTTCGAGCTCGGACCCTCGAGCCGGGTTGTCGAGGTCGCGGCCAACGATGGGTATCTGCTCCAGCATTTTGTCGCCCGCGGAGTCCCCTGCTACGGCATCGAGCCAACGGAAAGCACTGCGGCTGCGGCCCGGCAAAAGGGAATTGAAATTGTTGGCCTCTTTTTCGGGCTGGCCCTTGCCCGGCGGCTGGTCCACGAGCGCGGCCATGTGGACCTGCTGGCCGCCAACAACGTCTTTGCCCATGTTCCTGACGTCAACGACTTCGCGGCAGGGATCCATGAGATGCTCGCCCCGAACGGCGTTGCCACGATCGAATTCCCCCACATCCTGCAACTCATCCGGCAGAACTTTTTTGACACGATCTACCACGAGCACTTCTCGTATCTGTCCCTCCACTCGACGCGTTCGATTTTGTCCACCGCCGGCCTTGAAATCTTTGATATCGACGAGCTGCCAACCCATGGCGGGAGCCTCCGCATTTATGCAAGGAGGGAGGATGGGGTAACTCGTCTGGTCAGCCCGTGCGTTCGGGAGTTTCTGGATCGAGAAGCCGCCGCCGGCCTCACCAACCCTCAAATTTACAAGGAATTTCCGGAGCGAGTGGGACGGGTCAAAGACGGCCTTTTGAGGTTTCTACTGCAGGTGAAGAGTGAGGGAAGGTCGATCGCCGCGTTTGGCGCGGCCGCCAAGGGGAATACGCTTCTGAACTACGCGGGAATACGGGGGGATATGCTGCCATTTGTCGTGGATCGCAGCCCGGGAAAGATCGGGAGGTATATGCCCGGTAGCCGGATCCCGATCCATGAAGAGGCCCACCTTAAGGCGGAAAAGCCGGAGTATGTTCTTCTGCTCCCCTGGAACCTTCGCAATGAACTTGTTGAACAGCTCGGCTATGTCCGTGATTGGGGAGGAAAATTTGTGGTTGCCCTTCCCGAACTGGAAGTTTTTTAGCGGAAATGAAATTCACCGAAACTTCCATACCGGGTGCTTTCCTCGTCGAAATGGAACCATCGCGCGACGAGCGGGGATCATTTGGACGTGTGTTTTCGGCCAAAGAATTCGACGCAAGGGGCCTTCCGAGCAACCTATCCGAGATTTCCATCTCGTCGAATATCCACCGCGGGACGTTGCGGGGAATGCATTATCAGCGCGATCCTCACGGGGAAAATAAACTTGTGCGCGTCGTGCGCGGAGCAATCTTCGATGTTATCGTTGACCTTCGCAGCGGGTCTCCAAATTTTTGCAAATGGCTGGGGTTCGAACTCTCCAGCGAAAATGGGCGTGCACTTCTGATCCCGAGCGGCTGTGCGCACGGGTTTTTGACGCTGTCCGATGGCACGGATGTGCTCTACCAAATCACCGACACTTATGAGCCGTCTGCGGCGGCGGGTTTTGCCTGGAACGATCCGTCCCTCGGGATCAATTGGCCGTTTTCTCCGATTGTGATTTCCGAAACTGACAAATGCCGCCCCCCCTTTCCCGGATGACAAAAATTGCTGTCACCGGCGCCACGGGATTCGTAGGGAGGCATGTCGTTCGGGAACTCCTCGCCTGCGGTGTCAGGCCGGCATTGCTGGCGCGAGACCCGTCCGCCCTGCCGGAGGAATTTCGCTCCTGTCCGGTCGCCGCGTTTGATCTGGCCATGAGTCCTGCGGATGCCTTCGATCAGCTCGGTCGGCCGGATGTGCTCGTCCATCTTGCATGGGGAGGGCTTCCCCATTACAAATCCCGAAGCCATTTCGAGATCGAGCTTCCCGCCCATTACCGGTTTCTGAAGGCACTGGTCGCTTCCGGCCTGAGAAAAATCGTCGTGTCTGGCACTTGCCTCGAATACGGGATGCAGAACGGTTGCCTGCGGGAGGATGCCCGGCCCGTGCCTCATACGCCATATGGGTTTGCAAAGGACGCGCTGCGGCAACAGCTGGAATATCTCCAGTCCGAATACCCGTTCGACCTCGTCTGGGCACGCCTGTTCTACATGTTCGGGGAGGGGCAAAACCCGGCATCCCTGCTGCCTCTGCTCCAGAAGGCAATGAAGGCCGGCGAACCGACATTCCCGATGTCAGCTGGCGAGCAGTTGCGCGATTACCAGCCCGTTGAGACCTCGGCCCGCTCACTGGCGAAACTTGCACTCGCCCCAGGCGCGGGTGGGATATATAATGTCTGCTCCGGCAAGCCCGCCTCGGTGCGCAGTCTGGTGGAAGCGTGGATCCGTGAGGCAGGATCGCCGATCACCCCCGAGCCAGGACGCTATCCCTATGCGGACTATGAACCGATGGCATTCTGGGGGGATGCCACCCGCATCAACAAACTTATCAACTAGACGAACTATGGAAAACGCAGAGAAATTTCAAATTGAGCTTCAGGAGCGGGTTACCCAGCAGGGAAAGAACCAGCCGCTGGTTGAGGCCGGCGCGGAGTTCATACGGCTTTCGACCGAGCCGAAGTATTCCTACAATTTTTCCTGGCTCGGCCGACCAATCATCCAATATCCGCAGGATATGTTGGCGATGCAGGAGATCATCTGGCGGGTCCAGCCGGATCTCATTATTGAGACTGGCATTGCCCATGGCGGATCCCTGATCTTTTCTGCGTCGCTGCTGGAGCTTAACGCCGCCTGCGGCGGGCCGTCCGATGCGAAGGTTGTTGGAATCGACATAGAGATCCGTCCGCACAACCGCGAGGCTGTGCTGGCCCATCCCATGAATCGAAGGATTGAAATGCTCGAAGGGTCGAGCATCGCTCCGGAGATGATCGAACGCGTCAAGGGATTGGCCGCCGGAAGAAAATGCGTTCTCGTGTGCCTGGACTCGAACCACACGCATGAGCACGTCCTCGCCGAACTCGAAGGTTATGCGCCGTTGGTTACCAGGGGGAGCTACTGCACGGTCTTTGACACGATCATCGAGAACCTGCCCGCCGGATCTTATCCGAACCGACCGTGGGACAAGGGCAATAATCCCAAAACTGCTGTCTGGAAATATCTGAAAACCCACCCCGAATTCGAGATCGACCACTCGATCGACAACAAGCTCTTGATCTCAGTCGCTCCCGAAGGATACCTGAAGCGGATCGCCTGAGCTTCGATCCGCACACTTTGCCATGTTGAAAACTCTGAAAAGCCGCCTTACGCGGGCCATCTACGCGAATCCCAATCTTCATATGCGGTTCAGCGGTTTGAACCGGCTGCTTGGCCGAACGACTCCGCCAGCGTTCTCCGGGTGGGGGATGACCACGGAGAGCAGTCCGCCCTGGGTGGCCGGACAGGGAACGTTGGACCGCAGCTTTGCGGCAGCGAACGACGACCTCATGAAGCGGCTGTGTGAAGGGACATTCCTTCCCACGCAGTTTCGCGAGGAGTCGAGTTTGGAGGAGCTAATGAAGCAACTGATGTGGCGGCATTACCTTGTTTACTGGTCCGCCCACTACGCATCAAAATCCGCCAGGACTGAAAAACCGACCCTTGTTGAGTGTGGGGTTTGCGACGGGCTTACCGCATTTTTTGCCTGCAACGGCCAATCCTCCGCCGACTGGCGGTTTCATCTTTACGATGCATGGGAGGGCATGGAAGGCGAGCGACTGCTTGCTTCGGAAAAAAGCCTGAAGGGTGCTTACGCATTTCTTTCAGTCGAAAATACAAAGCGGAATCTTGCGCCATTCCAGGATCACCTCACCTACATCAAAGGCTACATTCCGGATACCCTCACCGGCGACGAGCATCCCGCGCAGGTCTCCTGGATGCACATTGATATGAATTCTGCCAAGGCCACGCTTGGCGCGCTGGAGTATTTCTACGACCGGATCGCACCAGGCGGTGTGATCCTGTTCGATGACTATGGCGTGGTTGGATATTCCGACACGAGTGCAACGGTGGACACATTTTTTGAAGGCAGGCGGGGGGTGCTTTTTCCGACGCCGACCGGACAAGCCATGTTCTTCAAGCTCTGAGCAGCAGTTGGCCGGTTATTATCAGCGCCGGCAGTTTATCATGAAACTCCTTTTCGTTCTTGGGACCCGGCCGGAGGCCATCAAGATGGCTCCGCTAATCCTCGAGGCGCGTCAGCGTCCGGGTGTTGAAGTCGTCGTCTGTGCGACCGGTCAGCACCGCGAGATGGTCCCTGAGATTCTGGCCCTGTTCGGGCTGACGCCGGATTTCGATCTCGATATCATGACTGCGAACCAGTCGCTTTCGGACATCACACGAGGAGTCCTTGAAAAGCTTCCCCCGCAGCTTCAAGCCCTGCGGCCGGACTGGTTGCTCGTCCAAGGCGATACGTCCAGCGCGTTCGCGGCAGCGCTGGCGGCATTTTATGAGAAAGTCCCGGTGGCGCATGTCGAGGCGGGACTCCGCACCGGCAATTTTTTCGCCCCGTGGCCGGAGGAGATGAACCGGCATCTCGTTTCAAAAATTGCCGCGCTCCACTTCGCGCCGACTTTGACCGCCGAATCCAATCTGCTCCGGGAAAATATTGCCCCGGGCACCGTTTTTGTGACTGGAAACACCGGGATCGATGCGCTGAAGTTGTTGGTCGGAAGGCTTACTTCCTCGGCCGGCCTCCAGAACAAATCCCGCACCGAACTGTCGGCTTCCGGTCTCCCCGAACGGCTGGTCTCCGGACCCTCGCGGCTGATCCTCATCACCGGCCACCGCCGGGAAAACATCGGGTCCGGCTTCGAGCAGATCTGCCAGGCGATTCTCGCGCTCGCGGAGGCCTTTCCAGAAGCGGACCTCGTGTATCCGATCCACCCGAACCCCCGCGTGCGGGAAACCGTTCGTGAGATCCTTGGTGGGGCCTCCCGTCCGAACATCCATCTGATCGAACCGCTGAACTACCTGCCATTCGTCGATATCATGTCGCGGGCGACGCTCATCCTGACCGATTCCGGAGGAGTGCAGGAAGAAGCCCCCAGCTTGGGCAAGCGGGTCATTGTGCTGCGCGAGACGACCGAACGGACAGAGGGGCTCGGGTCGCCGTTCATCCGATTGACCGGATGTGACAGCGCAAAGATTGTCGGCGCCGGCACAGCTGCCCTCACGAATGATTGGGCCGAACCCGGCACCGCATGCGACCTCTACGGAGACGGGTTCGCCAGCCGCCGGATTCTGGATGTTCTGGCTCCCGGAGTATGAGGGATTGCCCGGAGATTCTGGCGCTTTCCTACGCGCTGCCTCCAAGTCTTTTTCCACAGTCGATCCAGATTGGCCGGCTGCTTTACCACTGTCCTTTGCCTGTTTGGGCGGTATCCGGGGAAGCCTCCGACGGCGGGATGGATTGCTATCCGGACTTTTCGCAGCGGATGGCGCTCCACCAGCGGGTGCCGTTCCAGGCTCCGCTTCCCGGTCGGGCGCACGCTTTCGCCCGGAAGTTTGTCTCGCTCTACGGGCGCTCGCCCGACGAGTTCCGGTTTTGGATTTCCGATGCGGGCAGGGTCATTGGGAATGAGTTGGCGGTCCGTAAATCCTGGCATCCGGCGATCGTCAGCTTCGGCGAGCCGATGTCAGACCATCTGCTCGCCCTCGACCTGAAACGCCAGACCGGCCTGCCGTGGTTGGCACATTTCAGCGATCCCTGGGCTGACAACCCTTTCCGCCGATTGTTTGTTTTCGCAAATGTTCTCAACCGGCGGATGGAACGGGCGGTGATCGCGACCGCCGACCGGGTGGTTTTCACCTCGTTGGAGACGCTTGAGCTGGTCATGCGAAAATATCCGGAAGAGTGGCGAAAAAAGGCCAGCGTCCTCCCGCACAGCTATGATCCGGCATTCTACCCGGAGATGCCGGTCCGCACCGGCAAACTCGTCGTCCGCTACCTCGGGAATTTTTATGCCGACCGGACACCGTTTCCTCTGCTTGATGCGCTGGCCGATATTTATCGCAAATCACCCGGTCTGCTTTCCGATGTGAGGTTTGAGCTCATCGGCGGTATGCCGGATCGGATGCGGGCGCGCGCTCTCCGGACGGACCTGCCTCCCGGTCTTGTCGAACTCCTGCCATCGGTCAGCTACCGGAACTCGCTGCGGCTTGCGGCGGAAGCCGATCTGCTCCTGGTGATCGACGCGCCGGCAGACCTCAGCGTTTTCCTGCCGAGTAAGTTGATCGATTACGTTGGCGCAGGGGTTCCGGTTTTTGGAATCGTGCCATCCGGCAGCTCGCATGAACTGATCCGCAGGCTGGGCGGACGCGTGGCGGATCCGAGGAACACAAACGCTGTGTCCGCCGGACTTGTCGAGTCGCTGCGCGAATGTCGACGGAGACGGGCGGAGTCCGCAGGTACCTGGGGGGATGAATCTGTGCGAAACGAATACAAAATCCAGCGGGTGGTTCCACAATTTGTGAATATCGTCGAGTCCGTGCCTGTCCCATGACAGGGTCCGCAAATGCCTGCGCTGTCCGAAGTGGGAAGGTTCTGTTGTTCGGCTACTACGGCTGCGGGAATGTGGGAGACGACCTCCTGCTGGCGGTTCTGCTGGATAAGCTGTTGGCGTCAGCCTCGAATGTTCGAGTCAAATGTCTGCTCGCTCCGGACAGCCCCCGCGACTCCCGTGTCACTTTCCTGGAGTTGGAAAAGATCCTCGCCGATCGGTCCCGTCGCGCGCCCATCCGGCTGGGGTTGTTTCTGATGCAGATCTGGAAAGCGCTTTGTGGAGTCCAGGTTCTAATATTCGGCGGAGGCACACTGTTCCATGCGAAGGATGGATCGCCCACCAATCTTCTGATCCTTGCCTCTGTCGTGCTTCTCGCCAGGCTGCGCGGGGCCGGGGTCGCGGCGATCGGCGTTGGGGTGGCGGAGATCCGGGGGCTCGTGCCACGAGCCTTGCTCTCGGCCATCCTCCGGCTATCCAAAGATTTTGCAGTGAGGGATAGATCCTCGTTGAAAAACTGCCGCGGACTTGGCGGCAGCGATAAAGTGCGCCTGACTGCAGACTTGGTCTTTTTGTATTCTCTCCAGAACCGGATGCCGGTCGATCATCCACATCCGACCGTCGGTCTTGCCCTTGCCGCGAGCGCCATCGGGGACAACGCCGGATCCCTGCTCGCGCCGGTTTACGGGTTTGTGGATCGCCTGCATGAACGCCGCTGGGATGTTGTCGGGCTGTCGTTTCAGGAGTTGGAGTTCGAAGAGATTCGGCTTTCGGATTCCGCCACTCTGCAAAATGTGCGCGGGGATCGGCCCCCGATCCCCGTCCGGAGGCTGAAAGTTTCCAGCACCGGGATCGCGGAGGTTTTCAGAGCCATCGATGTGGTCGTTGGGATGCGATTTCATGCGCTCGTGCTGGCCGCGCGCCTCGGCATCCCCTTCGTCGGAGTTGGTCGGGACACCAAGCTCGCCGACCTTTGCCGCCGATATGGGTTTCCGTTTTTTGAGCTCGAATCCCTGAGCCCTGATGAGCTGCTGACTGCGGTCGAGCAGGTTCGCGGGAGTGTCCCCGACCCGCTGGTGACCATGGAGTTGGCGAGCGAGGCGGCGACAAACTTCGCGAATTTCGACAACCTTTTTTCATGAGAATTTTGCTTCACGGATTCGGATCGTTTCCGGTGGTTTTCTGGCACCTGATCCGCCAGGCTGCAGCCGGGAAAAATGCCCCCGAATGGGCAATCATCCTTACCTCCGACCACTACGAGGCCCGGTTTCGCGAGCTTCTTGGAGCGGACCGGGTCACGGTCCTTACGCAGGCGGGCGGACGTCCGAATCCGGGCGAGGAAAACTGGGTTTATCCCGGGGTATTCTTCCGTGATCTGGCGGCCGAGAAGCGAAATTATTTATCCATCCCGGCGGACGTCCAGCACGAGCGGGGAATGGAGATCTACCGGCAGACGCGACGCTTCGTCGAAGCCTTCCAACCGACCCATGCCCTGGTCTCCCAGGTTGAGGGGTTTGATGGGAAAGCGTTCATCGCGGCCGCTCGGGATTTTGGAGCCAAGGTCGTGGTGCCGACGGCCACCCGCAATCTGGGAGGAGAGCTTTTTTCCGGCGACGACTTCGAGACCCTGCCTGCGTATGCGTTTCGCGGCAGCGACCGGTGCATGGGTGAGGCGGAAGCGTTCGTAAAGGATTTCCGGACATCACCAAAATCCGCCCGCAACGTCCCGCCCGCACACGGTGAACTGCTCGATTCACTGATCCCGCCGCTCTCGACCCGACTGCCTCAGGCGCTTCGCCGCTGGTTTATGACCCCGAACGGATTCCAGTGGGATTTCGTGAGGGCCAGCGTTTTGAACAACCTGCCGGGGGTTCGGGATCGAGTCTGGGCGATGCGGGTCAAAAAAAACGAGCGGCTCTGCCACATCACCTCACCCAAAAAACTGCCGGCAAAATTTATCTTCTACCCGCTCCAATACACGCCGGAATCGTCGATCAACACACCGGCTCCCTATTTTCTCGACCAGATGCGGGCGATCGATGCGATCCGATTTGCCATGCCAAGCGATTGTATGCTGGTTGTGAAAGAACATCCGTCGTGCATCCTCGTCCGGCCCAGCGGATTTTTGCGCCAGTTGCTCAAGACGGCCGGGGTTGTCGTCGCACATTTCCGCATGCCGGCCAATGAGATCGCCAAGCGGGCCGGACTGACAATTTCCGTTACAGGAACTGCCACGTTCGAGGCTATGCTCCAAGGAAAACAGGCGATTTGCCTGGGGCCGAATTTCTTTTCAAGCTTCCTTGGCGGAATCTGTCCGCTTGATGAACTTCCCGCCCGAATCGCGAAGCTGTTCGGGCAGGAATACCCGTTCGGCGATGCTGTTCGGGCTGTGGCCACCATTTTGAATGCCAGCTATCCGCTCCACTTTACGTGCCCTGGCACGCCGGGAGAGCCTGTTCTGCGGAGGGAAAATATCGCCGCGCTCTACGAGGCATTTCTGGATCACTGTCGCCGGGATGAGGCGGAAGATGGGAGGACGCCATGACGCCGGCGTTTGCTGCGGAACGTCCCTGCCCGATCTGCGACTGCGAAAAATTCTGGCCCGTCTCGTTTATCGATTCTGAATCCGACCGCGTAATCCGGCGCACAGGCGGCTACCACTGGCGGCTGTGCAAAACATGCGGAAATGCGACTCCATCTCAGGCGGCGGAGCGTGCGGAACTCCAAGCGTATTGGGAGAGAAACCGGATTGAGCAAAGTGCGTTCGAGGTAACCGATGTCGTCTGGGCCCGCCGGATGGGCGAAAGCCGGATCTGGGGCGAGCGCACGTATGAATTTGTGAGCCCGTGGGTCCGGACCGAAGAAAAGCGGTTCTTGGACATTGGATGTGGGCTCGGCGGGACGGTCGCTACTTTCGCCTCGCACGGTTGGAAGGCGACAGGTCTCGACCCGGACCCCAATACAAAGCCGTTCCATGAACGCCTCGGGATCGATTCCGTGATCGGGCGGATCGAGGAGACTGAGATTCCGCCTGCGTTCGACGTGATCGGGATCGCCCACGCGATCTACTTCATTGAAGACCCGCGAGGGTTCGTGCGCCGGATGCGTGCTCTGCTGTCGCCGGGCGGGCTATTCGCCATCGTTTCCACACACCTGTTTTCTTCGCTGCACGTCGGCCGGCCGGGGTTCGTTCACACATGGTATCCGACAAAGGCCTCTCTCATTTTTCTTCTGAATCAGGAGGGGTTCGAGCTTGTCGCCGAGCGCACGATGAAAGGTTCGGACATGCTGCTCTTTCGTCCATCATCCCCGTGCCCGCCGAAACCCTGCCCGCGCGGTGCCTGGTGGTTGCATCGGACCCAGGGCCTGCGCCGCCGGACGCTTGGAACGATCCTCCATGCCGGATTGGCCGCCTGCCGGTCGTTGAAGAAACGTTCTTGAAGGTTTTGCACGTCATCACCGGCCTTGGGCAGGGAGGAGCCGAGGGCTGTCTCGTCCGTCTCGTTCTGGAAGATCCGGAGAATACCCACATTGTGGTGTCATTGCTGGACGAGGGAATCCACGGGGCGGCCCTGCGCGAGGGGGGAATCCGTATACACTCGCTGCGCCTCCAGCGCGGCCGTGTGACCCCGGGCGCATTCATTCGGCTGGTGCAAATTGTCCGAAGCGAACGTCCGGATGTCGTCCAGACCTGGCTTTACCATGCGGATCTTCTCGGTGGATTTGCCGCCCGACTATCCGGGGTTCACCGGGTATTTTGGGGAATTCGGAACACGCTCATCGATCCAGCCAAAGCCCCGGCCTCGACGGCCTGGGTTGTCCGCATCTGCGCCCGGCTTTCGCGATGGATTCCGACCCGGATTGTGAGCTGCTCGGAAACCGCTTCCCTCGAACATTCGCGTATCGGCTATGATCCCCGGCGCATGGTCGTTATTCCGAACGGGATCGACCTCCGGAGATTTCACCCGGATCCCGGCGCGCGCGCCCGGGTGCGGGCGGAGTTTGGCATCGCGGATGACGATTTCCTTTTTGGAATGGTCGCCCGGTGCGATCCACAGAAAGATCATCTCTGCCTGATCGAAGCTCTGGCAGGACTTGATGTCGTGCAGCCATGGAAATGCCTGCTCGTCGGTCGGGAACTTGGCAGCCTGGAGCCCGCCATCCGGTCAGCAGGACTGGCCACACAAATCATCCTGGCCGGGCCCCGGGACGATGTGCCTGCGGTGCTGAATGCCATGGATGTGCACGTCCTCTCCAGCGCCTACGGGGAAGGATTTCCGAACGCCCTCGCCGAAGCCATGGCGTGCGGCGTTCCCTGCGTGGCGACCCGGGTCGGGGATGCCGGACTCATCGTCGGCAAAACCGGTTGGCTTGTCGCTCCGCGCGATCCGCATGCTCTCACCGGCGCCATGGCCGCTGCCATTGCAGAGTCCACCACCCCGGCCTGGGCCTGCCGCAAAACGGCAGCCCTCGAGCGGGTTCAGGAGAATTTTCAACTGCCAAAAATGGTTGCCGCCTACCGTGCCATTTGGAAGGTTGACCCGCCCATCCATCCCATTCGTATGCCCATCCATTCCGAAGAAATTCAAAAAGGAAATCGCTTTGCTTTCGGTGAAAACTGGAGCCGGTTCCACCGCCTGCTGAGCGAGGAGCGGATCGTCACCGCCGAGAACTCGCTCAAGGAAATGCTGCGGGTCCCGACGCTTTTCGGGAAATCCTTTCTCGATGTGGGCAGCGGGTCCGGGCTCTTCAGCCTCGCGGCCCGCCGACTCGGCGCAAACGTGTTCTCGTTCGATTACGATCCGGCTTCCGTCGAATGCACCCGCGTCCTTCGAGAGCGTTTTTTTCCGAACGACCCCGGTTGGACCGTCGAGGCGGGCTCGGTGCTTGACAGCGCTTATCTCGCGAAGCTTCCGCAGTTTGATGTTGTCTATTCGTGGGGCGTTCTGCACCACACGGGCTCGATGTGGAGCGCACTTGGCCATCTGGTCCCGCTGGTTCTGCCGGGTGGGAAGTTGTTTGTCGCCATCTATAAC
>Ga0100378_1002654_pt1 | contig 17632 bp, 6 predicted proteins | sample CryGeymeta201502_FD_81535 | JGI IMG/M metagenome (GOLD analysis project Ga0100378, IMG submission 81535) | Groundwater microbial communities from Crystal Geyser aquifers in Utah, USA - Crystal Geyser metaG 2015-02 | ecosystem: Environmental > Aquatic > Deep subsurface > Groundwater | place: USA...
ATAGGTGTAGGTGCGCAAGAACTTTGATAATCGCAATTATTTAATAAGGCATACAGTTCATGAATATTCAAGACAAGACTCTCAGAATTTATTAAGTATTTCTGAAAAACATCCACGTGCGCCAAAACACCTTTTTCAAATGTTAGTCCAGTATATTTATTGGTGAAAGCTGTCCAATAACCGCTGATTTCATTGCAGTCAATACAAGAAATGCAACCAAAGGATGAAGGGATGTAGGTTTGCGGAAATTGTGGGGTTGCATTCGAGCAGGGAGCACAAGAGCTTGACATCCTGAGTAAAACTTCCTCTTGTGTACTTGGATTAACAACTTTAACCAAAGTTATGCCATTTACAATTGTATAAGAATCGAATATTAAATCTGTGATACTCCCGAATGAAAACGCCGCAGTCGGGTCGTCGAACTCAAAATATATTGTACAACCAGACCAACAGGAGTTTGAAATTGTTATTTGCAATTGGTCAACAAAAACCCCAGGACTTCTTTCATAATTCACAATTTGAGTTGAATATGTCAATGTACTACACAAATATTGTGATTGCTGATAAATTGCCCAGTCGTTGTCAAAGTAATCGGGGTACAAATTTAGGAGATCATAACCATTAGGCTGAGGTGCCGCAGCCCAATTCAAATTTCCATCTGAAATCATTTGATTCAGGAATATTTCAATTTCCCTGATTCGTTGTTCTTCTTGCTTCTTGCAAGCCTTTGCTGTAAAATCACCAATATATGATTCACATTCAATTGGTGTGTTTCCTGGGTTTGACAGATAGGCGCATTGACATTTAACTAAGTCAAGATTTAAACTAAAACCATGTTTATATGTAAAATAATCTGATTCAGAACATATGCCAGTAGGTAAAGTACCCGCAGCTAATTTGGTTGCATATTCTGTTGTAGTTTCTCCAATTTTATCGCATGCACAATCATCCAAGAGTTTTGATTCCATAGAAGAATTTTGCGACAGAACTCCGTTTGGAAATGAAAGGATTTCTGGATGACACTCTTCACTATATGTATAAGAACCAAGGTTCATAATCCAACCCAACGCTTCTTCAAATGTTCTATTATTGTTGATAGTTGGAACATTACTCCCACTCGCTCCGAACATAAACTCTTCATCACAAGAATTCTGACAAATTTCCGTGAGCTCAATTATAAGCATGTCTAAATGAGTCTGAGTCAAGTTACATGGTGCTAATGATAGCGCCCATGATGTCGCATAACCTGAACAATTTTCATTGCACTTATCATCAATCAGCTCTTGTGTATTGTTCTTTACGGTATTTGGATCTGGTGAGGCATCAAGCATACCTGTACCTAGGTCGGCATCAATCGCCTCATAACTAAATTTTTGTTGTTTTCCCTGAGGTATTGAGATTGAACTGCAGACCGAATCATAATACCTTTCAATAAGTGCCTGTTTTTTAGTTTGGTAACCCGCATAGAATAGCTGAAAATCATATAAAGATGGACATATTGTCGTTCCTGTCGTAGAGGCCAAGGGCCCGTAGTTTCGAAAGTTGTTTTGTAATATGTACCAAATAGAGGAACATGTTGGAGGAGCACCATTATCGCAATACCATTGGTTTAGTGCCTCCTGCATTTCATAAAAGTAGTGTATTGGGTTCCCTGAAGAATTAACAAAATATGGATCCTTTATTGAAGGTGCTGGAAAATCTGTAACGTTTGCATTACTGCCAATCGGATTAAAATATCCATTTTGCCTTGCATCTACACCATTTTCTGAAGCCAGCATTTGGTAATCGAATTCGTATGTAGGTTCGATTGCCTTACAGCTTGTGTACAAGCAATATTCTGGATGAACTTCAAATTGAACCAATAGATAAGCATATTCATCACGCCAATTATTTCTGATATCGTCCCATGTGGAAAAGCTTGTCCCAAATGTTGTATTAACTTCGGAAAAGAAATCCGTGATTTCTTGAGAAGTAAGTTCTTGATTTAAAAAATCATAATTGGCGGTTTGGTCATCTGGATTTGTAACACCTGGCTCGTAAGCAGAAAGATTATCAAAATACTGACCTCCAGGAGATAAATCCTGAAGCATATTCCTTAGGAGAATGGTACAAGGAGTTGGGCTACAAATTTCCTTACAATGTAGTACGGCAAAGTCATATTCTAGTTGACTAATATCACCATTCGTTAGCTTAGTCGCCGCATCACCAATGCAATCCTCACAAATATCATATTCGCAATCATCAATTAGCTTAGCCCGTTCTTCCACATAAAGTTCTTCAAATGCTGGAATGCAATTATCTATCTCCTCGATATACTTCGCCTTATAACTCTCAAAGGCCGATTGATTAATTTTCAGCTTTTTCACAACTCGAACATGACCAACGTTTAAGTAAAGTATTAATGGGTCGGGTGACATAGTGAAGCTTATTGCCTCAGATCCACAGGTATAATCTACAGACCCAACTGTGGATTGTTGGGCACCACCGGGGACTAGTTCTACACCGCAGTCATCTGTTATACTAAACTCAAAATCATATATACAGTCAAAACAAAAACTTTCATCGCATAATCCAGACAATTGCTGGGAAGTCATTGAATAATTAAATTCATAATTCCCAGCTTTTGCAACGTAATGATCAAAAACAGCAATCAGCTCACCATTTTGGAAATCCAATTTGGTGTTTTCTATATCATTGGTTAACAATGTATTTGGATCGCTGCTACTAGCTAAAGGGCCAACATTGATTACCGCCTCGGCGTCTCCAACCAAAGCCGTCGCTACGACCCTTCCTTCTGGATCAATGTAGCTTGTAGATGTCTGGCCATTTTGATCAATCACATAGTTCTTTTGATATCTTCTTTGAATACCAACTTCATTTCCGAAAAGCCTCAGCAACTCGTTATCAAGTGTATAACTATAGGCATACTCAACTTGTTTGCCCGGCAATGCTTGACCATTCTCATCTGTAACCTGCAGCTGATGTGTTTTCCCAACACCCCCTTGTCGTCTAATTCTTCCAGTACCATCGGGCATATATTCAACTTGGGCAAATGGATACCCTTCTGCATTTGGTAAAAATGCAGAACCTGATTTTTGATTATTAGTAACCTGATAATTCGCTCCGGCTTGACCAATGCCATAACCACCTAAACTAGAATAATACCAGCTAGCTCCCGATACATTATCCATTGAGCCAGTAGTTCCAGTTCCACAACTTTCATTATCTGGATCAAAATCTTTCCAGCTATATGGCTCACTTGTGCTATTTGAAAGATTAAACTGCGCTCTGAAGCACAATCCTTCTCCATCTAAAGTTGGAGCCGGCAAGGGTTGGACAGCTGGTCTGCCAAAATAATCGTAAATTACTTCACCAACGACTGGTACTTGTTCTGTACTAAGTTTCGTAACCGTTTGCCTATTCCTTAGGGTTCCATCATAATAGGAAATGACCTGTTTTCTTTTACCTTCCTCTGCAAATGCAACACTGTGCTCCCAGTTGAAGGCTTCAGCATGGCCTGAAAGATGCTTCGCGCAATTTAATATTATGCTACTTGAATTTTCGAACGTATTAGCCAATTCATCATAGTCCAAAGTACCTTGATCACCCAATGACCAAGCAGTTTTATATAGCCGCGTATCAGAATAATAAAAATCTTCACTAACTCCTCGTACGCGAGCAATAATATATCCTTTAGAATAAATTGCAGGGATTCTATAAGAATTGCCTTTCACTTGCACTCTGGTAGAGTTGTTCCTGAAATCGAATTCGATAGAGTAGGTATTAGTTCCCGTATTTACTGCTAGCTCATCTTCAATAAAAGTCCATTCAAGTTCATAGTTATCAAAGCCACTTGTAACAATTGAAGGCCACGTCAGTTCAATAAAATCGACGCACGGGTCAGAATTAGTCTGGAACATGACTGCATCAAAAAATCCCGACTGATTAACAGGAAGGTAGGCCGTCGGATGTGTTCCATAGTCAGTCATGAAATCAGAAAACTGACTGTTTGTAAAGTCATAAATTCGATCAACTTCAATCTTTGCTTCCACATACAGGTCATCAGGCAAATCAGCAAATTCTGCTTGCCCATTACTTAAAATGTATGAATTAGTTAACGAACCTCCACTTAATGTTCTGTAGTTTACCTCTAAAATATAAAACTCTGTCTTCAAGAATTCACCGCCAGCATCAACGGTCATATTTGGGAAATCAGTAAAGCCTGAATTTGGGTCGAATTTTATCTTTAATGAATCGGAGTAGTTTATGGTTGTCACTGCAGAGCTACCATCGATATTGTAGTTTTTTATTTGAAGCTTAATCTCAATTTCACAATATTCGTGATGTCGATATGTGTTTCCCTGATTAATACCAAGCGTATAGGTGGTAAGTATGTGAGGGTGACCTACGACAGATCGAAGGTCTGACTCTGTTGAAAGGCGATCGTATAGCCAATTTTTCACAGACGATTGGCCCAACCCAGGGTTTGAGCCTGGGGTATTGTTTATTATAAATGTTGCATCAGATATCGCCGTTCTATTTGAAACAGACGGCTCCCAATGTCCAAACGTGTTTATTGGCATGATAAAAACCAATAAAAGAAAAACCCAATATTTTAATTTTGTCATCATGGTTTCTTCCGATTATCGTAAAGAAAATAATTTGTATACGGTGAAAGAAGAATGGCCTTCTTCCTTTTAATGGTAAGTATTGAACTAACCATCGTTATCGAAGAATCCGACGGTAGGTGTTCAACTAAATTATAGCCTATCTTATAACTACCAACCTGATTCCCATCATTATTAAATGTCATTATTTCTGTGGAAAGCAGCTTTTGATCAGCGGTATCCACAGTATAACGAATAACTTGATTTTGTGAGTCGGATGGAGAGTCAAAGACAACTACTGATCCGTATTGTTGCTCGAAATCAGCCGTTTCAATAGTCCTGTTTTTTTTGAATAAACTAGAGAGGCTTTGTGTCTCTAGTTCCTCGGATAATATTATTAACTTCTCACTTGTATCAAGTGTGACTTGATAATCTGAGTTTCCTAATAATAAATACGACGAATTTTTCATTGACCAGTTCTCGCCGAATTTTCTATAACTAAGCAATAACATTTGCGTTTGTCCATTTTCGCCCTTTGTTTCTAGCGTCAATTCTAGATGAACATTGTCTAATAGAGTAGAATCGACTAGCAACTGGTTCACTATATCCACTCCAGCACCGCTGTATGCCTGACCCATTAACTTAAGGTTAGGGATAAACAGAACCAACCCTATAAAAAGATTTGTTTTTAAGCTATTCATCAATGGCGGATGTTTTTACCGTTTTCAGTAATCGTGAATATTCCTCGCTCTGTTTCTCTCTTAACTCGAATCAGATTGCCTTCCAAATCATATTCGTAGAAAGTGGCATAATTGTTTTCATCAGAAGTAGAGGTTAAGCGCAAATATTTTGGATCATACGTGAAGGTTTTCATCGTAGAATTAATCGGCTGTATACGTAAATCATCTACATAAACATCCTTATTCGTGCTCAGAGTAATAAGCGTTTCACCCAATGGTGAACTATTATATACAATTTTATACGTCTTCTTCGTCCAACCCTCTACTGGGCTAGCCATAAGAGGAAGAACTGGCTTTACAATTGCGCCAGCAACCTTCAAGTCGACACTTGCTCCAACAGTTCCCTCCTTCACCCAAAAACTAACGTAATACTCAAGCTGTTCTGGATTAAAACGATCTATTAAATCTTCATTTCCTGGTTTGAATATTTTATAATCTGACCCAGAAAGCTGATCAGGGAGTTCAATTTCAATATTAATCTGTCCCGGGGTCTGATTTCCCAAATCAAGATTATTGGCTAGTGTGTGTGGCGTATTAGTTAAAAATAAGCTCTTATTTCCAGTATGACCTTCGCCTTGCTTTACATATGCAAAAGGGTTAAAGCTAGTCCACAAATTCGAATGGAAACTAGTGTACTTCATAACCTCAAGAAGGTTATCATCTATGTTGACCTTATTTAATTGAATTAATGCGTCATTCTGATCGCAATCAGCATCAAAATAAAACTCCCAGTAATCTTCAAAATTCTCAGCAAGTGCATCCTGGAGACCCGAATTATTTACTACAAAATATGGTTGTCTATTCACAGGACTAAAATATGCCGCATTGAAAATACCCAATACATCATGCGTTTGAACTTCATAACCGGTTGGATGATACTGATCTGACAGGGAGTTCCACTTCCACGGGTCACTTTGATTTCCTACTGTCAATGATTTAGTCCAGCCAGAACTGCCTACCGCAGGAGGATTCCAAAATATTTTATAACTCTGAAGTACACCATCTTCACGAATATTTGTACTATTAAAATCTCCTAGGATATCCTCAGATTGCACTCTTTGGTTGTACGTGTTTCTGGTATCATAATAGATATAGGATTTTTTAGGTCTCCAATTACCATATACACCTAAGATGTATGGATTCTCACCACCAGGTAGAGTTCCTTGTGAATTCCCTGCCGGCGGTGTTTCCGGTGTAACGATAACTTTCGTGCCACCAGATCCACCACTGCTCCCACCAGTACCTCCCGAATTAGGGTTAGCATCACAATCGGGGCAAGTAGACCAGAGATAGGCTTGTATTCCTGGATAAGCTGGAAATACTACTTCATAATAATTGTAATCAATACCTCCAATAACCTCATGGCTGACAAAATTTAATGACATATTAGCCATTTGATTAGCGTCACCTAATATTGCTACGTCGCTAGCATACTGAAAGGTGAACATTTCGGCACAAAATGTAGTTGACCCATTTTTATACTTGAATACTCCATTCGGCGGATCAGGTGGTGCGATTCCAGAATTATCATCATACTGAATATGAGTGATAAACTGGTCGCATGAAGGGAATGAGACTGAAGGAACCACTATTGAATTATCAGCAGAAGCCAATAACAAATCACCAGACCAAAAATCTGAATCAAAAACCCCTCTTCTTCCTGCATCTTTTGTCATAAGCCCACCAAAACTACTTGGCCGAGTTTTAGCTTTGTCAAATGTTGGATCAGATTTATCAGGTATTCTTTTCGGCTCGCCGGTCACATTTCTTTTATACGGCTTAGGCGGACATTCTGTGCCTTCACAAATGCTCCTTGAAACTCCATTATAATTAAATGTTGGATCAGTTAGGCAAAGTTTATTGATTGCCATCATCCTCAAATTATTCCTATTTTCCCTAAACCGTAGCCCATTGGAACACGGATTATCATCATCAAAAACAGACCCAACACAATTGTATCCTATTTTGTGAAAGCCTCGGAATGTTTGCCAGTTTTCATCGTATTCAATTGCACTAGAAGCTAGCACATTTTCGAAATCTGTTTCCAGTCCAAAGGCATTGGTAGTGATGTTCAACGGATTTGTCTTACTCACTACTTGGCCAATCGCCAGTCCTTGCATATTTCGTCTTCCGGAACGAATAACCTTCCCGTGATAACTGTCATTGTATTTGATATTTCCAGCAGCATCTATAAGTCCAAACTTATACATCGGCGTACCATTGATATCAACCTTTTCAATATGGAAAATCCAATAACGTTTAGGATTATTAGGAATAGCTATTTCATCTCCTTTTGCCAAGTATTGACCCGCATCTTCAGTAGCATATCCAAGGCCGTCATCAACAGTAAAGTCAAATTCATAACCTATATTTTCGTACGCTTGCCCCATCCCATCATAAGCCCAATGAGCAGGATAGGTCATGCTATAAATGTCATCATCAAATGAGTTTTTTGTTTTGGTCAAGAGCACCGAACCTGTTTTCGCATCGAAAGCAACATTCTCTGTTTCTACAGAATAGGCATTAGTCCTATTAATAACCTTCGTTAATAAGCCTGATTGTGTAATGACTTTCGTCATCGATGCCGTAACTATATAATTCTCAACCCTTCTGTATTTTGGTAAAGGAATCACAAAAATTAAAGGCACCCCGGGCTGGGCATAATCAAAATTCCAATCAAATCCTGGAACATGAGTTATTTCTCGATTTTCATTTAAATCAACATAGGCATCTATATCAACCCCAATTGGTTTAATTTCAAAACTACCATCGGGATTTAAGACAGTCACCTCATTATCAAGCTCTAATTTTCCAGTTCCAGGGTTTAGTGAACTATACGTTGAACTAGTCCTATGCTCATTGTTCACCTTATATTCATACGCCACTTCACTAACTAATTGGTTAGTTTCAGAATTCCATGTAGAACTTCGCTTCAGTTTTCCATGCATGTCATTCAAAATAATCTGAAACCCTTGACTAGCAGTAATGCCCTGGACAGTCGATCCAAACATGGATGCCAAAGCATGCTGAAGGCCCTGTGGATCTTTTAGACCTCCCTTATTAACACGTTCTAAAGTTGTACTTGAAGATCGAGTGGGGAATTCTTTGGCTGTGTAAAATTCTGTTACTGTATACCCATTTGTATGCCTGTTGATGGGAAACGATTCAAGACCCTCAATATCTTGAGGCAATTCGACTTTCGTCACGATGCGGCTATAACCGACAACCGCTGCAGGATAAAGAAACTCACAAAAAGGCTCAAGATCATATAAATGATTTGCCAAGGCCAATAAATTTGGCGTCTCTGTATAATGTATCGGAATTTTAAAAGGGTTTTCTTCCCCTCCAATGATTGGCTCATAACTAGCAACACCAGAACTGCTGCCATCTTCCAAAGTATACGAATAGGCAGTGCTGTAAGTTGAAGAGACGTTGGAGTTATCAAACGAAGACCAGTTATCGGTAAAAGAAATTTTAGAAATCCGACTGCCTCCTCCATATTTTCTGCCATCTGGAGTATTAAGCCTGACAACTGATTTGGTTATGTCCGTTTCAAGAGCATATGACTCATCTAACATTTTACTATTGAATCCCCTAATGGTATTAATGAACTCCATTGCTGGTCTCAATATTTCCTTAGGTGTTGTGTATCTAGGGTTATCCGGGTCACTTATATTATCACTTGCAGGAAATGCCAAATAATTCATATTATTTCGAATAAACTGCCAGGCTGTTTTCGCTATGGGATTAGTTTCATACTTTCTACCTTCCTTCAGTTTCACTGACTCTAGTTGTATCCAACCCACATTTGAATTTGTCGTAATGCCCGCATTTTTAACCTTACTATCATTCTCTGCAATTTTTGCAAACCCTTCAATATATTCATAGTTGGGTCCATTTTTATCGGTTTGATGATAGTTATTCATATTTATTCGAATCCTGAAATAAAGCTCGTCAATATTTTTTAAGTATTTCTCCTTAAATTCTTCATTTGTTGTTACTTCGTGGGGTATATCTACAAAAATGAAATTCTGAGGTACCGTATAAGAGTATAGGTTATTTGTAATTGAGTTATTTTTATAGGCAGAAGCTGTTTTACCAAAACCTCGAATTCCAAACATTTCCATGGAAGTTCTGTCTTGAACATATTGGTAATCGTCTGATTCATATTCTAAATTTATTTCTCCGCCTGATGGCAAAGTAATTTGAGAAAGATTCCAAGCGCTAGCATTTAAATTGGCATTATTGCCTTCTTGAGTAGAATAAGGAAATCGGGCATTATATTTCCCTTGACAATCATTGACTTTATAAGCGCCCCAGCGATCATTGGCTTCTGGATCATAGTCCGGGTTTAAACTGCTATAGTTAAAAAGATATGGGCTTTCCGCACCCAGTTGACTCCCTTGATAAGTAAACCAGATTTTATGAAGTGTAAGTTTACCGCTGTAACGATTTTGATCCACACCAGAAACTAAAGGGTGGTCCGATCCAGTGGATGTGCCGACATTATACGGCACATTCTTGCATAAATCATATGAATATGCAAAATGTACAGTCTTCAACAATGTGCTTGAAGGAGTCGGGTTATACGTTGCATCAAAGGTTGGACCGGTGTGTTCTGTATAGATATTTATTTGATCAAGTTTCCATAATGGGCGTGTTCCTATTCCTCCATGTTCACCTACGACTTCATAAGAATCTTTCCTGCCAGTTTTATCATAAATAAACTCTGCTTTTTGGTTTTTGGAACGAACAGATTTAATATACCACACTTCCTTCTCACCATAAACATAAGATGCCTTATTGTCATTGTCGTTTGATTCCAGCCCTAGGTAACCATTTGCGAAGGCCGCATATGGAGTGCGCCATTTATAGTCCTCCATAACCTTGTCATATTCAAAAAGCACATAATCACCCAAATCATTTGGTGTCGGGCCATTATTATCAACATCCACATAGTCAACGCTCAACACCGCGGTTATATAATAAGAGTGTGCATATGCCGGTGTCTCTGTGCTAGAGTATAAATGTTCCTTTCCTCGATCATTATCTAGGGTACTCTCTTCTGTCGTATTATAATGAGTGCTATTTGGTTTACATATATCATTTCTCGTGTCATGAGCTACATTAAATGTGACTTCTTTTTGCTTTGTATTATACAATGCTTGACCGTATACATATCTTCTACCATCATCACCAACTACATTGATTTCAGCGACATGATGGTCCTGGGCATATGCACTTACATATTTGGTAAGTCCGAAATCCTCAGCTTCAATCGCCGTCATATGACTCATCAACTGGTTTCTTTCAGCTCTTTTCCCCTTTACTATAGAATTAGTTGAAGATGTAGGATTGTGAGAAAGTTTATCTGTGACATATGAAGAGACGGCAAACCCATTGATAGGATTATCACAACCAGAACACTTGCCATGATTAATCTCTAATGCCGTTGGAGAATAACGGTTCAAAGCATTGAGATAATCTTCATCTACTGAAATTCGTTCGCCAACATTCTTAAAATATACTTTTTCCTGATTTGCATTCCCATTAACAGCACCAAAACTGTATTTCTCTGAGGATAAATTACCATACTCATTTCGCCATTTTCCAGAATAGCCCTTTCTAAATAAATATCTAAAGTTGATTCCGTTTTTCGCTATGTTCCCAACGCCCCATTCAACATCAAAATTACCAGAGGGCATACTTCTATTATTAGTTTTGGGCTGATGCAAAGTACCCACCGCTCCTTGGTATAACTTATAACTCCCAGAAATACCTTGCCCTGTAACCGAATAATTATCAGCAGTCTGATTTGCTTGATGAATATTCTGGGTGAATCGATTTATTTGACCCGCAGAATTTTTTATCTGATTGTAGTCAAGGATATAATCCTCTGAACCATTTAAGCCATTATACTCTGGTAAATAAAGTGAGCCCAAAGTCTTTCTTGATGTCGATTTTTCTTCATTTCCAAACCAATCTACGCTTGCGCTGAATGTACCATATGCATAGAGCCCTAACGACTCCAAACCCTGTTTGTAGGAAAAAGAATACGAGGCAGATTTTGTGTTATTTGCATTTGTTGGTTGATAAGATGGCGCACTGGTCATGAAACTCATTCCCCCTTGATATGAAGATGATTGCGTGCTTATATAATGAATGTGAAGCGCCTCCTTTGGGGCATTATCCTCTGTATCTCCCCCTTCATATTTGTCTACATAATTACCAGCATACATTGATAGATTAAGTCCAATGTTTTTTATTCCAGTTCGCGAATTCATTCCAATACCTAGTCCGAGGCCCAGCATTCCCGTATATTCATATTCCTCCCTTTCTATTGTACGCAACGCGGCCTGATAGGATAACCCAGCAGTAGCATCATACCCTTCAAAAGAACTAAATGAAATATCAAAATTAGCCCCAATGCCATTGGGCCCGCTCAATGACTTTCCAAAACCAATATCATATCCAAGCCCCCTATAATTATGGTACTGAATACCGAGTTTGAGGCTGTAATTAATTTTTTCTTGATCCAACCAACTGGTAATATTAACCCCATTCACAACCTTATCAGGAAGTTTTTGACCAAATGCTTCCCCTTTTTTATCGAATTCAAATGATGCACTTAATCCAATCTGGGGCTTCAAATTATTCTTATATTGAATTACATCGCCTTTAAAATCATCTGGTATCCCCTGTAATTGTCTATTTATTGAACCTGGATTAATATTCCAACCCAAACCAACAGAACTCGCCTCCTGGTCCATAGTAATTCCGCTGTGATAAGAAATATTTATTGGGTAGCCACCAACGTCAAACAACGGAATGTTGTATGTGAAATCCCCAGTAAATGGATCCACCATCTGGGTAGTTGCTATTGGCTCAAAGCTTTGAACTTCTGGCTGGGATGGCCCACTGGTTAGTCCATACGCTTGAATGGGATAAATAAGTTGTTCGAACATGCTGATAATAACCAGTACACTAAAAACTTTTGTGGTTTTAGACTTTCGAATGTGGTTAAGTAGATTCATTTATTCCGTAATCAGTTTTTAATCAATTCATTACTGTTAATTTTTCTAAGCTTTTTGCTCGTTACTGGCCATTTAATAATGCCAAAACTGAACATGTTATCATGATACTCTAGCTGAAATTCAGCGTCCTTGTTCACTGTGTACGGGAAACTTATATTTATACAGTCAAAGGGAACTAAATCGTAGGTTCTTTCGTAATGGTATAAGACTGGCAAAATGGTGTCCGACCCCTGCTTAAATAAAAAGTCATAGCGTGCATCTCCATCTAAGTATTGTAATCGGTCCAAATAATCGCCCTTGTTAACGGAAGTATGCCTAGAAAGGCTTTGTGATTCATTCTGATTGGAGAAATAAACCCTAAACATGGCGAAGGAATCCGTTGCTTGACTTTCTAAATTCTTTCCTAGCATTTGTGCCGCTTTCCAATAGATGCTTGGTAAGTATTGGATTACCAATTTTTCATCATTAACAACATACTCATGACGCATGCCTGACGCTTCTGAATGAATAAATTGAATCAATCCTTCAGGTGTCATTTTTTCCTTGCAGCCAAAGAAAAACAATGCAGTTAGTCCAATTAAAATTGAAGGCTTCGTCATTTATTCAAACCAGCATAGGTTTCATTCAAAAACCTGGTAAACTCCTCACTCACATCCAGACCTTCCTCATAAAAGATCAAGTCTGTAGATTCGCTTTGGCCAATGAGATATTGAAACCCTTTCTTTTTGCTAAATTCTTTAGCCTTAGCATGGATTTGGGTAAGCACCATTTTATTGTATTGTCCTGCAACACCTTCATTTCTTTCAGAGAATTCCTTGGAGATATTCTGGAATTGCTGATAGAGTAAGTTCAATTGATTCTGAGCATTTTTATCGTTTGGGTTTGATACGGCAACGGATTCTGCAGCACGAATTTGAAATTTTAGACTATCTATCATAAAACCCTGATATTCATCCATTTTTCTCATTTTTGCTTCCAGCTCCTTTTTCATGTCGAATTCGTCATAAACCTTATCAATATCAAAAAAGGCAACCCGCTGATTTGAAGAATTAAGCATCGCATAAGTGGACATTACCAATGAACCAACTACCGCAATTCCTAATAGCCACCACTTCATCTTATTCACATTCATTCGTTCTGACGTATTTAAAGTTTAATTCCATTCTAATTCCATTGATTGTATACATGACTAGCTTATAATCCCCGTTTGGTAAATCCAGTCCATCAGCACAAAGCATCACCGAAAACGTGTTAAATCCTTGGTGCGTTCTAAAGCCCAACATATCCCCGTTTACAACCTCAAGTCCATTGCTATTAAGAATTGACGCCCTCGTGGCGATACTCGAGTTACCTCCAGACTTTTCATTATACCCTACCTTCAATTCATTGTCGATGATAGATGTATGCGATGTGCCCCTTTCAGGATTTAGAATCACAATAGGCGTATTCGTGATTTTCTTAGGCTTCGGACAATAAATAAACCTCCAAACTTCAGAACTAGAAATCACCTGACCTTTGACTTTAGCTTCTACCTTCCAAACATAAACTGCGCTGTCTGCAAAAGGTCTTCCATTGAACGGATAGGAATAGGTGGTGTTTCTAATCTTACCAAATTCATGATGGGTAGGATTATATTCAATTGCCTCCACATTCGACTGGTTGTTAAATACCTCTTTGATTAAAATGCTGTATTCGATGTCAAAAGCACTGATGCCATCTTGTTGCGGTTGAGGAAATAGGAAAGCTGACCAATTAAAGATTGGGAATTTTTCTGTCAGTGTATCTCCATCATCAACAGTAACCAACAGTATTGCTGGAAATTGTGTCGATTGTATGCTCACATTATATGAACCTAAACTGTTAGCAACACCATTTGTAATCTGTTCTAATTCATAGTCAATCTGGTAATCGCCAATTCCAAGATATATATTGGAGTGATAAAACTCTTTTCCAGATTGAAAAGTTCCGTTTTGCGGAGTAAGGTTTACATTCTTAAAAGCAGAAGAGCCAGGAGAGGCATTGAAGAGATTAGATTTCCAAACAAATTTGCTATTCGACGAATTATCAGATAGCGTTATTTGAAGCGTCAGATTTGATGTGACTGTATTCGAAGCATTTACTATTTGTGCATCAAAACATTTACTGAGCTGATACCTTCCAACATTAGACCCAGAAGCCTGCACGGTTATCTGGGCCTTTGCAGTGCCTATCAAGCAAAGACAGGCTAAAAGTAGATGGAATAATTTCTTAAAATTCATAAGTGACATTCGTTTGAAGTCTGTTCAATGTTCTATTGGTCGTATAATATTGGCCACCCAAATAGGAGGAGTTGATATCGTAGCTAACCCCTAAGCGAAAGGATTTCAATTGTCCGTCAATGCTCACTCCTCCTCCTGAATTCAGTGAAGAACCATTTTTAGCAATTGAATACCGCAGGCTTGCATTGGTGTTCTTTATCGCTGAACAGGTAAGCTGAAAAGCAGCTGATTTTTGCACTAATTCCATCGATGAGGCACTTTGCTCGATGACCACTCGGTTTGTGCTCATAGTAATTCCAAGCATCCAAGATTTAGCAACCTTCAACTGATCGGAAATAGAAAGAAGCTGACTCCTTGTTTTGATGAACTCCGACTGCTTGTTTTCTTGAACATTCGTCGTCAATTGAAAACGATGAAGCATTTTCCATAGTTGAACGGAATAAGAACTCTGGATTTGACCAAGATTAAGTAGCTGCTGGTTCCCATTTAGGTAGCTCCTGTTAAATCGGTGATAAAGTATAATGACCTTAGGAAGCCGAGCTGGGTTAATCTTCAATTTTGTTTTAACCTGCTGAATATTAGAAACGCTTTCTTCTCTGGTATAAATTCCAGTCCCACTTAATTGAATCAAATTCTTAAAAAATGACTTTGAAATATTCAAGTCAACGCTCCTTAACCCATTAATTTTATAGGGGTTTAATACGGTTGAAAAACGACTAGATACTTCAGTAAATCCTACTTGAATAGAATAGCCCTTCACATTTCCTTTTAATGCAGATTTTGCGGAAAGACCCGGCATAATGTTATTATTTAACAAGATGGATTGCTCGCGGTAATTGCTTTCACCTTGATCTAACCCAACTTCAGGATTAAATACTTTCATATGCGTCATAGCAATCTCACCCTCATACTCAAGAAGTCCATTTTTAAGAAGGGTCTTTGAATACTCCAGGTCAATTATTGGATTTCTTAACCGTGTATTATTCGTTGTGTTAAAATTATGAATGAGGGTAGCTCTAATCTTATAGCTCTCCGTTTTCTCTTGTCCAACGGAGTACCGAAGCATCCCAATTGAGCTATTTCCAACCAATAGGTTTGCAATACGACCCGCACTTATTTCATGTGTAAGTGTTCCTATTTGAAGGGAAACATCAGCACCTTCCACGGCAGATTGATTAAAGGTAAGTTCTGGGAGACTCGGATAAAACTTCCCAACCGCGAGTGAATTTAGCTTCACATTTTGTAACCGCGATCTGAATTCTTCGCCTCTAGCGCGCGTGCTTTTGAGCGACTCATTTCCCAAATTTTCAACCAGATGCTGAGGAGAGATTTCACTTATGGAGTCTGATAGACTCTTAAGTTCTTGGAGGTGTTGTTTTAGCAATTCAGCCTGTTGAACCAGCGAATCAAGATTCTCCTTATACTGCGCGACAGAATCTTGGTTTAACAAAGAATCTTGACCATTCAGTGAGAAATCGGACTTTTTCCGTAATGAATCGGGAACCTCTAAATTCAGTGACGTGTCAATAGGAATTTTATTATCTGGAATTTGAGCTGTGAGCGAGTCTTTTAACCTCTCTTCGATGCGATCAAGATCTTCTTGAATTTGTGACTTTTCCTTCTCAATCTTTTCCAGCAATTCCTTCTTAAAGTCGGCCTGACGTTTTTTCAATTCATTTTCCGCTCTATTCTTTGCCTGTTTCTTGAGCTCCGAGAATTTCAGTATGTCAAATTGCAAATTCGAATAGGAAAGCGGCTTAAATTGACCTGCGTTCCCTGGGCTGAATCTAAAATTACCTTTAAAAGGCAAACCCCATAAAGTAAGCTCGGGGTTTATCGTATAGGTCACAAAATGTTTTGGGAAATAGCTGTATTCGTAATTAGCGCTATTGTACTCATACGTTACAGAAACATCGCCATGAATACTAATAGGGAAGTCGTTTTTAACATCAGGTGCATTATCAAGTGCATCAGGCATCTTTGCTATGGCATATTCAAACAAAAATTCCCCATTGTACTCATTGAGTTCATCAACAATGGTATGTCGAACAAACACTTTTGAATGCTCGGTCCAATCAATTGCAGAAGCCCCTTCATTATCAGCACATATTTTTCCAAGAAGATTTACAGAGTCCTGAACAATAAAGTGGGAAGATTCAAATTGTGCTACCTCAACATAATTCGAGTCAAGAATGCTTGTTAAAATACTTAGCGTTTTTGAAGAACCATCGAGTACATGGATGGAACAATTTGATAAAGACACTTGGAGTTGTTGGGGCAGAATCTGCCTAGAATAAGCCTGAATAAAGGCTTGACCATCTGCTTCATTAAGCGCAGTGAACAATAGCATGAAGCAAAAAACAGATCTGGTCAAGACGCGTTATTAAGGCAATAGGTTCATGCAATTATACCTAACGCTTTCATATAAAAAAACTATTCTTCAAAATTTTGACGAAATACGTGAAAGAAGGCTCGAATTCTCGTCAATTGACTAATAATTAACGGGATTTCAATCAAAGCACTAAGAGTTAAATGCCGACATGGTTGCTACTGTGGGGAAAATACCTGCATATAATCGTTAGATACTAACAAGTTGCTATTTAAACAGAACTTTCATCCACTGAATAAATAATCTAGACGTTATATTACCTGCAGAAGAACAAGAATCTGATTGGATCATTAAACAAGCTAATCAATAATTCTATTGAGTGACCATTCGGTTTGTGAATCGGCAAAAATCAATGTGCAGACGTGCGCGTTTCAAAAATGACAATCCTCCTTTTACTTTGTCACGCATTGGCCAATTATGCAGGTTGACGGCATGCAATAACTTTATTGCTATTCCCTCTGTTAACTGGAAAAATCGCTGGAATTGTCCCCACTTAGACGAAGGCAGTTAAACCAGCTAAACTCTACAACATCAACAAATAAGACTAGCGTAAATTGTGGGTTTTTTGGAGCGCTAAGGTTCCGTTTTTTCCAATTAATGTTTG
>Ga0100378_1002672_pt1 | contig 17567 bp, 14 predicted proteins | sample CryGeymeta201502_FD_81535 | JGI IMG/M metagenome (GOLD analysis project Ga0100378, IMG submission 81535) | Groundwater microbial communities from Crystal Geyser aquifers in Utah, USA - Crystal Geyser metaG 2015-02 | ecosystem: Environmental > Aquatic > Deep subsurface > Groundwater | place: USA...
AACTTACTTGCCTATTTCCTATATTTTTTGCTTCTTTTTCTATATATTCAACCTCAGTTCAGTCTATTCTCTATGAAGTTCAAGAAACCTAAATTTCAGATCCTTTTGGATATCTTTGTTATCATCACCTTTTTAATACTACAGCTGACATATTTTCTGACTCATTTACAGCTCACATTGCTTGAGTATTAACCTCTGCTTTAGAAGATTCAAATTGTCAACCATATCGACTTCTTTGAGATTGAATACAACCTTCAGATGTTTTTCACCTTGACAAATTGTAATATTCAGCACCAGGTTTTCTTTCTTAAACACAATCAGCTCACATAATTAAATAGGCTGCTGAGAAAGATACATGAAGTATGAAAACAGATCTTCTACTGAAGTAAACAGAGAGTTAGCCGGAGCAGGTAAAGATGATTGAGTCAATCGTTGAGAGTAAAAGCAACTCTTAAGATAGTCATAGAGAAGTAGATCGATATAGAGCTCATTCAACTTGACTTCTAGTTCAAAGGTTGGGTGGTCTATCTTCACTTTTGGGACCTACATATTCTTGGAAATTATTAGTCAGTCAATAATATTGAGTAGTAAGTATGCTTTTAAATATAGATTCTAAGTGTCATAAATATCACCAGTATCATTAATTTCGATTTTTCCTAAAAATGTCAATAAACATTTGATCGTAAATATACAAAAGAATGCTCATTGTTACTGCTTGAACACTGAGAATGTTTACTCCTTTATAAAGAGAACCCAGTGACTCGTTTCTTATGATGTGCTTTAAGCATTCTCTTCCATTTATGAACTTATGAGGAGCCAATATCACTCTTTTCCTGATTGTGTCAAGAGGATAGTTGACTATCAGAGCTATGAGAATGCTTACATAAGACCATCCCCACCTATAGTACCAAGTGCTAAGTCTATCCTTAAAAGAATCAAAAAGGCCAAAGTAGACTCCTCTTGCCGAAGCCATATAGATAACATTATTGGTAACTCCGTTGAAAATCCCGCGAATACCTCTATGTTTCATTGCGTCTTTGACGCATTGGACTATCCCCATTTTAGGATTTTTGTTGGTTTCATTGGAAATTATGACTCTAAAATATTCGAATGGATAAATAATGAACTGGATAATGAAACCTGCTGATCCTCCTGCGAAACCGTTCACAATATAATAATGTTTTTCTATAGATTTTCTCAGAGAGTTTTCTTTGTCCCCATATTTCACAAATTTTGTTAATTTTCGATGAATCAACTCTTTTACAGTAAAGACCCCAATACTGGCAGGTATTGTCCGCAGTACATAGTGGTGGACACCCTTAAATAGTCCTCCTACTCCTTACTCGCTCATTATCCTTCTTGTAGTTTCCAAAATATAATTGTATGGACGGGTAATGGACCCACGCTCCATATGTTCTTGATTAGTCTGAAGACGACTCTTGACAAGCTCTATTGGGTTAGTAATAGCTACCATAGCTGTTGATATGGAGATGAATTTGATATATCCAACAGCATTGATCGACTAATCATCTGTCCTGGTTAGGTCTTTATCTGTCATTTTGGGTTATGTTATTATCAGAATTAGTTCAAAGGAAATGAATAGAGATGATTATGGGATCAAGTATTTCTAATTAAAGGTTAAAATTTACTTTTTTCGGATGAATAGGTCTTATGTTGTTTTGCTATTGATAAAATTAAAACGAACATGTAAAAGGAGTCAAGCAGAAATTCTCTCATCGGCAATCTCCACAACTATGCAATTAGTAAGGAGTTTTTGGATGTTCAACGCTATAAACTTACAGTCGAAATCAATCGGAACAACTCCATCTTCTATGAAATCTTATGCAGCAAGATATAAAATTACTATAAGCTCATCTACGACATCCCCACAAATACTAGCATGCTCCTCTAGAGCAATCCTCACCTTGAAAGATGGGAGTTCAAGAAATTTAAACATTATATGAAGAACATGTTCAACATTTTTCATCTTATCTCTGAATTTCAAATAGGGAGCTTTTCCAACATTAGAATGAGCCAGATCGAATTCAACTCATTATAATCGACTTATCAGAATTTTATCAGTCATCTAGAGAAGTACCAAAAGGACCAAGAAAAATATTAAGCCCTCCAGATAAAATATCGATCACTGTTCGAGTAGCTCCAAATTCAAGAAAAGTATCTCAAAGGAAAAATAAAAAAGACGCACTACTATTTCAACATGGGGTTTGTCAGTACCTAGCTATCTTCATTCCAAGAGAAGCTTAACCAGAAATAAGAGATATAGACTTAGATTTAAGCTCTCAGCTAGGTAATAGGCACAAACAGCAAATAATTCTAAAAAAATTTCATGTTTCTCAAACAGAAGATGGTCATGAATAAATACGAAAATGTGGAGAAGCTTTCCAAATTATGTAAAACTGCTAAGCAATCAATCATGGAAATCACAACCTACCTCTACTAGTATTTCGAAAGTAATGAAAAATTGTTTGCTCTTGACAAGAAGAATCTGGATTAAGCCAACAGATTCAAAAATGTTCCCTCTAAGGAAATGGAGACATATATACACTCAGAGATAACCCATTACTGCAACATTCTCAACGAATATACACTAGTTCTTAACGAATTGATCACGTCATTTGTCTATCTCTCTTAAACAGTAAAAGGTTGGAAAGGAAAACAAATGGAATATATTTAAAACCTCAAAAAATTCTATGAATTTGATGAATGCAACATTTCAGAAATCCAATAAATCTTTCATCTTTATAATACCTTCCTGAAGTTTATTGGCCAGCTTGGTGACAAACTTGTGTTTTCTGTCAATAACTTCACCCAATTAGAAAAAAAAGTTAATAAATGTGCATAGCTGACAATTACCTTGACCAAATGCAAGAGAAGGAGTCCTACCAATTCACAAAGATAAATCATTGATCAGGAAGAAGAGAAAAGATACCTGGATATTTTGGACGAGTAAATGAGTGTGGCCTATGTTCAGTCAATTCTCAATAGGATCAACTCAGACTTCAGAGAAGCTGTTATCAAAATCAGAGATGAGTTTTTGGTGACAGAGCCGAACAAGAAAAAAAAAATTGATAACTCTATGAGCATAAGTTATTTGTCACAAACATACTCTTCTCCGAGACAAAAAAGACCTTCAAAGAGCTCATATTGGCTGTGGCATAACTGGAAGATCTAGATACAGAAAGATTTTCAGTTTTCAGATGACTTATAAAATATGCTGAAACATTTAGTAACTTTGACGTCTGAATACAAAAAAGAAGATAAAGATGTGGATAGTCTTAGTTGCCAACCTTCTACAAAGAAAGTTAAAGGAGCTCTTAAACTAAGGAACAATAGCTTGCTTTTTGAGGCCAATGATCGCTAGCTTTCTTTATTTGTTCCTTTTTGTGAAGTAGAAGGTGTAGACCTGTAGCTGAAAATGATTTCAAAAACCCTGTTGGTCTAAACTCCGATTGGACCTCTTTCCTTTACAGATTTCACTGAAGGAACTGTTAACAAATTTTTTGTTTCTGTTCAACGTTGTCTTGACTCTTTTCGTGAAAAAGGATCAGATTGCCCTCCTTCCTCTGCAAAAGTAGTCCTTAGCCCTGAGGAGCTCTAACATATAAAGAAGAGAAGGTCATAAATTGAAAAGTAGCTTTAAACTGAAGAGCCTTACAAAATTATGTATAAAGAAATAATACCTGATGTTCACATTGCAGATGTTTATAAAGTTCTGTACTCAGGGTAGCCAGTTATTCTGAATGGTAAGTAATACGAAAACTTCAATGTTAGTCTTGCTAAAAAAGCATAAAATCAGAATTTTACCTTTGGATCATATGATACCCCAGGTCCTTACTTTTATTCAGGGAACAAGGAAATCACATTTTTCAATTGTCCTGTCTCATCAGTTCGAGTGATAGAATATGACCATCTTTTGCCAAAAATACCTCTTTTCCCAGAATCATGCCACAACTGCCAGACTGAGAGAGTATATTGGGTAAGTGATGAGGAAATTCGAGTGAAGGTCATCAATGTAATGTCAAAAGCTCCTTTTACTGAGAACTTTAATATGCATGTATTTGTGACGATCAAGCAGCTTGATAAGGATGTTGAACTTGCCTACTATCAGAAAATTCACGAAGTCAAAAATTTTGCTTTCAAAAATTCAATCTATGAAAAATCTATTGCTGAGGCCACTAGAGGTACATAAATGGTAGTTGATCAGCTAAAAAAGATAATGGTGAGATATCGAAAGAAGGTAAATGATAAATAATCATCTGGTGAACATGTAGGCTAGCATAACAATAGCTTGAATTCAGACAAAACAGTTATAAAATAGTACAAGAAAACTGTCAAAGGTTTAAAGGGCCAGGTTAAGTACCTCAAATTTTTGCTCGCCGGAGCATTTCTCTTAAACATCTTAATCATGTTTTTGTTCTGATAAATTACGAACCTTTGATTCTATACATAGTTCTTTATGATTTCGTTTATAATAATAAGCTATCAGATTTGCCAATGAAACCAACTCCCAAAGAGACCATCAAGATAAAACAAAGGCATAGAGGTCAACCGAAATATGGTCGATTGCTTCAGACGCTCAACACAGCTTTTAATATAATGGTCTTTACAGATTCTGAGATCTATGAAGTAGGGCGAGGAGGATTCGGGAGATGCTTCCTTGGAGTGCTTTGCTCATAGAATGAAAGCCCACTGAAGTATGATATCAACTCAAGTTTCAAAGAGCTGATGGAAGATAAAAATACAGTAGTTGTGAAGGTGATACCCAAAAACAAAGATCAACTCAATTAATATGCTTACTCTAGATAAATTGACAACCTTGCCTCAATTCACAAGGACATGACCAAAAAATAATGCTAAAATGTAGTGAGAGTATATCCATTCAAACTCGAGTCGGAGGATAATTACTATATTGTGATGGAGTATTGTTACAATGCATCTCTTGATGAGCTTATCTAAGCTAGAAGAAGGAGAAAATAAAAATTCAACTTCGGATAGTTACTTGTCATTATAAAAAGTCTTCTGGATGGTTATCAGCTCCTCAAAAGTAAGTCTATCATTCACAACGATCTTAAACCTCATAACATATTCATCAAAAATAAAATTTTCAAAATTGGGGATTTCGGAATTTCCTAAAAGCTTGGATCCAGAGAAAACATTATATCATCTCATGGTACTCGTCTATATGCTGCACCATAAAAAATAGAAGGCAAAAGAATCAATCACAAAGCTGACATTTATTCTCTCGGGCTCATGTTTGCATAGATAATGTTTGGATAACATATTTACTATGACGAGAAGAGCTTCAAAGATTTTTGTGAGTATCAGCATAAAAAAGAGTAAGCATAAGATATTTTAATAAATTTTGAAGACATTCGTAATCCTTATGAAAAAATTGAACTTCTCAAACAACAAAGAAAAAAGATGGAGCAAAAATATTTTGCATAATACTTGGCTTTCAGAATGAAGCAACCTATCACGCAAAAAATGGCCATTGTTATAAATCCTGAAGATTAGGATTTTGCAACAGAAATAAAGCAGTTGGTACTTGACATGTGCAAAAAAGTTGATCAAAGGCCAACTCTTTAATAAATTTTTGATAGACTTGACAAATTTCCAAAAAGTATCACTAATACAATTTTATGGTACCCTTATAAATTCACTGATCTGCTTGTCATGACTGACTCTCAGCTGAACTATCAACTCGAAAATATTCCCAAAGAAAGAGTATCTATGGTCATGAGGAAGAATATTGCAAGCCAACTTCAGAATAATAACCACTACAATTTAGCATTGTTTGACAAAATTGAGAAACTTAAAGTCAGGGTCACATAGACAACTAACTTTGTCAAAAATCTGTACCTGGCTACCACTAAGCTGGAACCTTCAAATCAGAAGCTAAAAGAGAATATCCTAGATCTACAGCTTAATCTCTACATATACATTTATTGGGTCAATAGAACAACCTTGTTGCAGGCCAACTAATAGCTGACCCAGTTGAGTCACCTTGAACTCAACGAAGTTTATCGTCAGTGTATCGAAAAGATGATTCGAAACATGAGGATCGACGATTAATTTTTAGGGTAGCTTGTACTTATTGACAATAAGAAATGCAATAGACTCAACAGCTATCGATAGTTAGTACTCAATGGGTTGAAGTTTCTCCTCTAAATAGAGAAAGAGGACTCATCAATCGTAGTTGACAAATTAAACTATGAAATGTTCTTTTGGCTGATAATAATATTCGAATATGTCAAAATCTAACAGAAATACTCTAAAGAGCAAATTGCATAATTTGGAGAAGCTAATTATTATTTATCATAAAAAATACAACAAATATTTGACTATGAGGAATCTAATATGCATTATGAGAAGTTGTTTAGGGACTGGGAAAATTAATACCACATATTTTGCGAAATAGATATGTGATTACCAGCAACGTGATATGATTGTTTTGTAAGTAGTATTTATTGATTTTAGTTATAAAGTGTTCATGAGCAACAATCTCTAAAATACTGTCAGAAGGAGTAGCATCCTCAAAAATAAAAATAACAGCTCTGAAAAAAAGATAGTGGCTGGAACTACAATCCCTCAAAGTGTCACCTTTAAAGAAACATAGCACATTTCAGATGTCAGGTAGTTCATAGAAGATAGCCCTATTGTTAGACATCAGTTCGATAGAATTGAAGTATCAGATCCTCCATACAGTGAACTTATGCTCACCAAAGATATCAATTTCATTCACGCTCTCTACAGGAAAGTAATTAGCATGATCAGCACACATGGTAAAAAAAATAGCTAATAAAACAATTAATGTCCAAACGTTGCAAGCAGTGTGCTTCAGCTTATCTAAAATAACCTCCTTCTCAAAGATCAAATCGACTAGTAATACAAAAAGATGGACAACCTGCATTAATTAGCTCTTTATCTTCGAATCACACCAGAACAACTCCTCTCTGATAGTTGCCTTGCTAACTTCATTGAGCACTACAAAGACAAAGAAAGTGAGCTCCGATGGCTTTAAATCAAGTGCAAGAACAAGATATAGGAGCACCCTAAAAGGAAAAGAAAAAGTACTTCTGGTAAAGAGAGAAGGTCAAGATAAAAAAGAAGGGAGTATTTGAAAAGGCAGCTTCTGAAATAAAAGGAAAGGATAGGCAAGTTGGAACAATAATAAAAAAAGATGTTGAAGCAACTTTATCGACTTCAAAGGACAAATAACATGCAGGAAAGGACCACTTCCTCTCTTAAAATGTAAACTTTCTCCTATTTAGGCAAATAACTGAGCTTGAATGCAAACAGAGCTATCAAAAGTTAAAGAAGCAAAAACAATAGTTAAGGATGAACTCAATTGACAAGGAGAACAATCCTCCAGAAAAATAGGCTGTTAGACACCAAAGAATCAAAAGTATCTAGCGAATCGTTAGCAAAAAGTCCCTTGGAAAACTGTTCAGGAAATGAATATGATATTATTTTTATGCTGAAATTTTTGAAGCCGATTCAATCAGTTCAATAATAACTCACAACACTTCCGAAACTATACTACTCTCACGTATGGATTACTCCTCCTAGTATGGATGGGTTCTCATACTTGGGTATTTCAGACTATGCCAAGAAGCATTTTGTCAGGATCAACAAGATCGACTACTAATGTTTTCCCAAGACGCTATACGGAATCAATAATCAAGAATACATCAAACATTTCGTAAAGTAGACTAAAGAGCTAAAGCAAAAGAACTAATTACCTCTCTCTCAGCAAATTTAGTGGGAGAGGTTCGCATACAAAAAGGGAGAGTCTTTTGCTTTGATGTAGGCAATATAGTTCGATGTTGAACTTCAAGCTCCTATAGACATGCGGGTAGTTGAGATAGCCTGGAAAGCTTCATACTTTAGATATATGCTCAGTCCATAGTATTTATTCAAGGTTGCTGTTTTCAACCCATAGCAGCTCTAGGGCTTGATGAAAGAGGAAGAATACTTGTCTTCAAATAAGATGATTTTGTGAGTTCTAATCCAAACAGTATTATGTGTATGCATTATAACTCATCATGAATATTGAATTGACTGAGGATCAAAGCGAGCTCCTCAAAGAACTGAAATTCCTCGATCCATAGGTGCCCTTCAAAGGCATCCCAGATATTGCTCCCCAAATCGAAGAGCAGGAAATCAGAGTTAAGCCCAAGATGGACATGTTTTTCGATGTTGACTATGATCGCTAACATTAGTAACTTCGAGAGAAGTTAATGAACTATCGCAAAAAATCATAGCAAATTTATCGAGTGGGATAGTTACTTAAAGAATACGAGTTCAAATTCAACAACCTAATGGAGGATAAGGACAGGCTAGTTGAGCTGCTGGATGGGATGAAAGGGGCCACATCTGAGCTGGTGGAGAAGCAGAAAAAAATGATAAACCTTTCGATGAAGATGAAGGAATCGCTTGACTACTACAGCTACCATAACAAATACACCTTTGACTATCCCTGCGAAATATCATGTCGATAGATGTACGAAAATATCATCCAACAAACTCTTTCTGAATTGACTGACGGCATGCAATATTTCCAAGAAAACACAACCTACTCACAGGCAAAAAAATATTTTGGCTTATTTCAAAGCAGCCGATCGAAGCTGTTCAGTTTTGTTAAGTCTTTCTTTATCAAACTTTTCAACAAAGAATCCAGCTTTATGAATCGTCATATAAAGGTTAACTTTAATGGAATCATATAAAATTTTTATCCAAAATCAAAAGTAAAGTTCATCTCTTCATACCTGATCATGTTTCCTCAGTTTGCCCCTAAGTTAGAACAGATTCTGAAAAGCGTCAAATAATCGGCTTCAGAAGAAGAGCTTAAATTCATATAAACCAAATAAATGGAAATATACGAGTTTCAACTTAACAGGAGCAACCTTTCTCTGATTGGGTATCTCCAACACAATATGCCCGACATTTATTAAGAGTCTATTCTACATTTCTTCACTTATTATCGAACCACATTCCATCAAAATTTACTCAAATCGGGCACAAAACGATAAGGAAACCTTCCATAAATTTTCAACTAAAAATACATCCAGACTCTCTATATTTTAAGTTCCGAATATGTATACCTATGCTACTGCTGCAGAGTCAATAGTTTTGATAAAGCAGACAGTATTCGAGCCACGATAACAACCATTTCAAAGAGTTATTTTGAATAATTAAGCCGACTGATCAAAGAGTCTAAAAATAAGGCTCCTTTTGAGCTTTGTGAAACTATTATAAAAGTCAAAGAAGAGTATCCCAAATTTTTGGACAAGCATTTGAGCGAAAAGTACCAGTCTTATGCATTTGGATGTGTCAGCTCAATCATCAGAAATGAAGAACATGCTTAATTTTTGAAGTCGTTGTTCAATTCGTATGCCCAAAAATATTTGACCGACCTTTAACTTCTTTGCTTCAATATGCTTCCAAAATTTGAAATAAAAAATAACAAGGCAGAAGTGGAAAAACAAATAAAATAATTCCTGTCTTCCATTTCGAAACTGAAATACTGCTAGACGTACGCCGAAAAATATCTGATTGCTGCTCTTGACTCTATTGTCAAATCTATCAAATAAATCAACTCAAGGATAGAGTCTAGATTTGAGTGTTATCTCTGGAATTTATAAATCTTTTCAGCCATCAGAAACAGCCTCAAAGGAGTCAAGGGCAATTTAGTAAGAAAGGAGTTAAAACTTGATGTGAACAATTCTTCCAACCTGATCGAGAGAATGAAGGGGATTGACAGGAATGAAAGCATATTGAAGTATGCTCAGGATATTTTTAATGTTCTCAAGACTGGAATGCCAGTCATAAATGAACTAACACTTGACTTCTCCAAGTACATTAATGAACATTGTGAGGCTCTCTAGAGTCAGTTTGTAAAGGATATTCTTTACATTTACGCTAAAAATCTAATTGAATTTTTGCAGAGGTTAGCATAATCAAATAAGAAGGGGTAGTAAACTGCTAAAGAAGTGTGTCAGGTTCAAAATGTCCAGAGTCTTTATTCATCCTATCTGATAAGTCTTGAAAAATATGTCAAAGATGCAAGGTAGTTGCTCAAATAGCGTGAAAGTTATAAATTCAGCAACGAGACGACGGAATTAATAACAAACTTACTTGACATCGTATATGAAAGATTATTTGATTTCATGGACAAATTTTATGTTCAAGCTAGCAAATATGTTGATTCCACCAACTAATTCAAATAAATCTAGGCTTTGAAGGCAATATACAAAAAAACTTGGTGATTATGATATGTATGTATGAAATTAGGTGTCATATATTGATCTACTCAAATCAACAACAGTAGCAAAGAGCCCATAACAGCGAAGATAAAGGTAGGTTCCCAGAGGTCTACGAAAGATGTAAAACAGCCATAGTCGATATGCTCATTTTCGGGGAGTAAGGGTGAATATGGGAAACTATTATTTAGGTTGTGGAATCCTACCGCAATACAGTATGTGTTATTCATCTTCTTCCGAATCAGCTCATCTCCAAATGCGTCTCCTGTATCGTATAGCCTTGCAATCCCTCCATAGAAGTAGTGGCTGTTCAATCCCAAAGTATGAGAAGCTGAGTCAGTAAGGGTTATAATATCAGTTGTACCCTTGATATTTATACTTTCATCAAGATAGGGAGCGCTGTAATAGAGGCTGTACATATCGAAGATAGTGCTGTTGGCTGTTATGAATGCGTACATGTCCCTATCTCCATGGTCCATTGACAGAGATAATCCGATGTATCCATTCATATTGCTTCCTATAGCCACAGATTTATTTTAGTGGGTGAAGTAACTGAGAACATGTAAGAACATGGTATCGTTTCCTCCTCGAATTGCTCCTCCGTAAAAGACAATGTTAAAGTTGATGTAATTTTCGTAGTAAAACTCGAAGCAGTGAGGATTTCTCTGAGCCATTAAATCATCGCTGTTGTTCTGGGCTGCTATCCTGAAGGTATTAAAGAAGGCGTTTTTAGATAATGGGTCGTTTCCTAAATCAATTCGATATCCAGCCCAGGCCTCATATATTGTGTTTTCGACTACGAAGGAGTGAATGTTGATAGAAACCTGGGATACTCCAATAGTAACTAATGAACTACTAAGTGGTGTTTTGGTTATGGCTGTATTTGTGAGGGTACTGTCAGTAGACCAAGTATTTATGGCAACATTTGTAATTGCTCCATTTGCCTGAGATCCCACAGCCTCTACACAAGTATAGGGATCTAGTACACCTCCCACTTCGCAGAAGTTATCTTTAGCAGAAACAATTGTTCTATTTCTGAAGCAAAATATTATGACAGGATCTGTGACAAAGTGAGTATTGTAGATGGAAAGTGTAAATTGTTGGTTTTCAAGTCTGACGTAAATCTATTAAGTTTGAATATCTTAGAGGCGAAGGACTGCTGTTTTTTGGAGCCCGAAGCAGATAGGAAGTAGGAAAACCAGGCACAGCAGTATCGTTCTTATTTAAACTGGTCTCGAATTCATCATAATATTATTGAAAGAAAGAGTATAGGATTTTATATTCATTGATAGAGCCAGTAAAGTATACTAAGATGGTATGGAAAGGGTTAGAATTAATCCAATGTACATTGATAGTCGATTATCTTTAAAGTTGTTATTTTTGTCAGTGTTGGCTTGAATAATATTATAAATAGGTCAGGATGACAGTCGTGCTCAATGAGGGTTAAAAAATAGGTCTACTTGTCTACTAAATCATCAACCTTATTATTTCGACAATCTTTCTCATCATGTTCGCCTATCGCCTGCATCGCCTCAAGTCATATTCAAAAACATAGAAAAATATTAGTACTTGTACTTCCATTTAGATGTATACCCTCGGGTGAGAGTCATTCTATCGTGTTCGTACATATTCATTAGCATCTTCATCTTCACCTTCAGTTTTGCTGTGTGGCTCTATCAAGAATGGTACAGCTACATTTTGGCAGGAGGTGGAGGTCCTTGCATCAATTCCATTGTTCTAGTACTTGAGCTTATGGTTCTCAGGTCATAACTAATCAAAGAAAGACCATACACCCGATGCCACGTTCAGTTCATCATTTTTCTTGCAATTGTTTCGATCGGACGATTTGTGGCAGGCACTATTACTCTTGACGACAGGACTTAATGTATAGTTAATGAGACTCTTTCTGGCATCCTGATGACCATCAGTATCGTTCAGATGGCTTATTGGCTCGTCAAGCGTCAGTCCTTGCCCAAATACATAAACCCTAAACTTGTAGCCTTCGACATGATCAAGGAGCATGAAATGCAATTTCAAGAGTTTAGGAATGATAGGAATATGGCCAAAAATGTTTCTGACGATTTTCCTTACTTAATACCTTTTGTCTCAATCGAAAATGGACAGCTCAGAATTGTTCTCCAAATTTATATCAAAATCGTTAAATCTTAGCCATAAGAATCTACTTCACGATATCAAAGTTTTTACCAAACATCTCTGCTTCGGCCCTCAGGAGAAAGAAAAGCAAGACCTGGAGAGTACATATCGTCTCATATATACAACACTGAACAGTTAAAAGATTTTTACATTCTTTGTGGAAGGTTTCCTCTTCAGAAAAATATCAACATGGACTCTCTTTCTCTGCCTGAACTAGCTAAGGAGTATCAGGAGTATTTAGAGGAATTACTTCAAGATAAGCGTTGGTACCAGACTCCTATGCTCAAAGGACTACGAGTTCCTTTTCAATACATTCAACTCTACCAGGAGATATTCGATTACGAAGCCTCTACTAGAAAAGATGAAGAACTTGATATGACAATTGGAATGAAACTCTTAGACGACAAAAACTCCATCTATTGCTCGATTCACATTTACAAGCATTTGTGGGTTATTGATCATTATTAATTCTACATGAAGGTCATGGAGGTTGATAACAATAAAGCTATCTACCCTGTCAAAAGATACTCAGTAAGCATGTATTTATATAGGAATTTGAGGATTTGCATAACGGTCTGAGGCATCTCATCAAAGCATTCGGCAAAAGCTATGATCTTCCTGCTCTTCCCAAAAAGCATCTTTTTTATTGGAACTAGGACTAACAGATCAACAAAAGACAGTACGCTCTTGAAAAATACTTCCGAAGGCTGATCAATGATTACACCCTTATGGATATTCCTACCATCAGAGCCAGGATTCTCACTTTCATCGGTCTTTAGAACGATTTACCCTTAACGCCTAAATACGAGGTTAACTACTATCACGAGCTAAAAATTATGAAAGGATAGATCACAAAAGTGTTTGTGAAGAATGAATATGTGACCTTTTACGAGTTCAAGCTCTTCCATAGTGGTATTTAAACAAAGCAAATAAGGAAGAGGTACAGTGAATTCGAGGAGCTACATAGTGTAAGTGTGGTAGTATACAGGAACTAAACCGTTGGATGAAAAATATCATGATCACTTTTAGAATACTTGAACTACCCGAAAAAGTATACTACAAATCGTAAGCTATCCGCCATGAAAAGTTGAGGCTCTACCTACAGAATTTAGTTGATATCAGAGACATTGGAAAGTTGTATGCAGTCAACTCATTTTTCAATGTGAAGGGAAGCTAAGGATAAAATCTCTCATAAATAAGTGCTATCTAAGCTCTGTCAAAATCTAATTTCAAAAGCTTCTACACAAACAAAGACAACCTGCAGGAACGGAACATTGAGCTGCCAGTGGCCCCAGGCGAGTAGCCTCAAAGAGTATCCATATAGTCCAACTCTTCGAGGTTCAGTAAGATCATAGATGATCTGGGTAACGAAAACTATGATTGATTATATAATCTTAATCTAACTCAGCGTGCATTTATTATTATAAACATGGGTAGTCACCTCCTCTTGTTCATCTTCTACCTGTTATGTGCTGTCCTTTCCATCTCGTACCATTCCCTTCTGCCGGGCATTAGACTCACTACCTCAGACGAAATAATAAGCACCCTTGGATTCTTCAAGCTTTCACTCAATTCAAATGATTGCTCTCTGCTTTTCTGGCGTTGGGAAGACCCAACCCAGAGTTACATTCAAAATCAAGTGAAGTACGTTGGAAATCAACAAGGGTCTTGTCAATGGCTGACGGTTAGCAGCAACAAAATAGTAACAGACACTGGGGCTACTTTCCTCTCTCTTACAGCAAACAATACAATAAAGACCTATCTGATGGTGGACGACACTGGAGTGATGAGGTTGATAGGCATTAAGAGTTCAGCTGTTGGTTTACCATCTACTGACTTTTAAGAGGTTAAATTTACAAACAACAGCATCAGCAACCAGTACCTTATTATGTTAGACTCCTTTCGAACAGTCTCTCAAATTGTACCCAATCCCATCACCAACGCAAACAGTTGGATTTTTTATTTCTCAACCACAGAGCTAGCCATTTCGCGCAGCAGTAATTTCTATCCTTTCAAAATAAGCACCACTTTATTTAGCCAAAGTGGTATCTTTGACAGCCAAAATGAAACTTTCCCTTACACTGTTTTCGATGGGTTAATATATTCGAATACTTGTAGAGGCAGCAAGCAAGCATTGGTAGGACCTTTTACTCTTCGAATCAATCAATATTGGCCTATTGCAACGATATATGATCAAGAGGGATATAAAGTATTCTAGTATTCAGCAGATAGCACGATTGGATACAACCCTTGTCCTGTAGGACTGTTCCAGCTCAATAGAGACTGCCTCACAACCTGTCCCTCACCATATTATCATCATCTAGAAGGTAACAAAGGTCAGTGCGTCCTTAATTGCCAGTCTAATTCCCTCTATGACAACAAAACTAGGACTTGCTATTGTCCCAACACTCCATAAATCACCTATCAATTTTCATGTGTCAACAGCACTTCTTACCCACTCGGTTGCTTCTGTCGTAATAATACATTCCTCAACCGTTCTACACAGCGTTGTGTCCAAAGTAAAAATATCGATATGTAGACTGCAGCAATGGAGCCGTGGGTTATGCTGGACTATGTGTCAACTGTGGACAGGGCTGTTTAACTTGTGCGGTGAGCACCAGTGGGACTAATGCAATAATTTGTAGTCAGTGCCAAAGTGGATACATCCTGAATGGTGGAGTTTGTGGACTAAGCTGCCAGACTAACTGCAGGGTATGCAACGGAAGCACCTGTTCAGCATGTAATCCCCTCTATGCCCTTCTCAACAATTTCTGTGTTTCCCGTATTCTTTGATTTACATAGAATGCCCAACTGGAACTAAAATCAGCACGAACGCCAATCTTTCCTCGACCTGTGTCACCACAAATCTGACAATATCATTCTGTCCTCCCTCATGCATTCAGTGCTCTAACTCCTCCATATGTCTTGTCTGTAAACCTGGATATACTCTCTTAGTATCACTTCCAAGCACTTCATGTATCAGACAAACTCTGCTCTTCAGCTGTTCTTCTTCAGCATACACTCTCCAAAGTAACGTCTGCTACAGCACCTAAGCTTCAGCTATCAGCACCACCAACAAATGTCAAGGAAATATTGCAAACTGTTTGATTTGTCTCTATCAAAGTACAAGCATTTGCCTGCTATGCCAGTCTGGATTTTTCCTCCAAGATAATTCATGTGTATCTTCATGTAGCCAGGGTTACTATCAGCTAAATCAGGCCTGCATCAAAGGAATATCACAGTGCAAAAGCAATACATTTAAATAAAGTTACATCAAAACAACTCTCAATATCAATGGAGTCACCTAAAACTCTATCTATCAAGCTTATAATAAAAATGATCTTCTAGGAGAACCTTATGGCTATCAACTCTTCGCAAGAAGATATTATTCTTTTAGTAACAATGTCACGGATTCTCCGGCTTTAGCTTTCTGGTCTGAATAAATTTGTGCTCAGTGTAACCATGGCTATGGACTGAGCGCTGACGAAAAGAGCTGCTAACCGTGTCCCTCAGGTTGTCTACTCTGTCTCTATGCCTATGACAACTCTTGTATAGCCACAACTCAAAGAGAACTATCTCTGTACAGCTTAGACCAAGTCCTTTCTGCCTGCCAAGGTTTCATAGCTGTAAATCAAAGCTGTATCCCAAGCTGTCCAGTTGGCACAATTCCAACTTTTAATTCAACACTCAATAAACTCAGCTGCCTTCCCATTTCACTTTAATCTCAGGTTATCCAAACCAACTATGTTAAAGTTGAAGGCTGTTCGTTTCAGCAGTCATCTCAAAAATATATCCACAAATTCGTGTTCAGCTAGCCTCTACAAAATCATAATCTCACAACCGCCAGACTTCTCCAAACCACAAACACAGCCACCGTGAGCGCAGATGGATCAGCAATTATAATTGAGTCAAGCCAACCATCAGCAGTACTGAACCTATCAGGAGTTGTACAAAATTACGTCAGTGTGAATGGAAACTACCCAGCTGCTACAGTGTATGGAGTGAGCTCTAATACTTCCTTCAGAGCTTACCTTGGCCGAGACTATGTCTGGATTGGCTACATCTTCAGTCTAATAATCTTGGCAACTCATTGCGTCTATGTGGGAAGTAACTATATGTACAAGATGGATAATCTCATAGTCTTCTGTCAAGCTATTTTTTACTTTTTGTTTGTTCGCATTCTCTCATCTAATCCTGTGGCTCAGTTCTACTATGGCTGGAACTGGTTGCACCTCCTCTTCTACCCGAACTACTTCTCTCTATAAGGAACAGCCTCCTCAGCTCCTCCCTATGTCATGTTCAACCTCGACGCTAACTTTATTCGCAATGCTGGCTCTTCCCTTAGCTTCCTCCTCACTTTCTTCTTCCTCTGGCTCATCATATCAACCACTTGTTATCTACTCGACTCCAAATTTGGAAGGCATGAGATCTGGTTTTACAGCATTTGTCGCAATAGTTTATGCGATGGGGTTGAGCTAGTCAGTTTCAACATTTTTTATTGGGCTGTAGCGTACTCTTTTTATGATTAAGACGGGAACTCCAACGATACTTTCGCTGGAGTGACAGCTCTCTGCATCATAGGTGTAATTGCATACACAATCATCCGAACTTACTTTGACAGAACAGCTTGTCTATATATGATCAAAAGAATCGTCTATGCTTCTCTTCTGGCTTCTTCCTATTAAAGACTCTACTACGTGGTCATACTAATTATTTTCGAAGCTATCTTCCTTCTTGTCATATATTTTACTGAAAAACCGGCTGAAAGAAATTAAAAAATATACCTGATCGCCGAATAGGCAGCCATCATTTTGGGACTTGTCCTCCTTTATATTGTCTAAGATGTGATAACTATAGCCCTGCTCATTTCCCTTATTGTCTACCTATGGTACCTCACTCTAGTAGTCGACCTTGTTGATATTTATCTCAGGGCTAAAAATAAATTTATCGGAGCCAACTGGCTACCATGCTTCGGCGGAAATCACAAAGTTTTAGATCATGAAAGCAGCAAAGAGGAGATCAGGGAGGAAGGTGTTAGTCCTGGAACCAACAGACCACTAAGCTCTGAAGCTACATAAAAGTGATCTTTTCTTTTTGTTTATCAGCATCACCTATATTGTATTATAGACA
>Ga0100378_1002673_pt1 | contig 17567 bp, 14 predicted proteins | sample CryGeymeta201502_FD_81535 | JGI IMG/M metagenome (GOLD analysis project Ga0100378, IMG submission 81535) | Groundwater microbial communities from Crystal Geyser aquifers in Utah, USA - Crystal Geyser metaG 2015-02 | ecosystem: Environmental > Aquatic > Deep subsurface > Groundwater | place: USA...
TACTGGAAGAAATGGTATTGGTATACCTATCGTTGGGTAGAAGTTGCTGATTGCCAAGAGCCAGATAAATTTCATAAATTTGGTCTCCGTGATGCTGGAACTCAGATGGAAGTTATGGAGAAGGTTAAACCAAGTTTCGTATTTGGAACTGCTGGCGCCAATCACGTGCTATGCACTGCACTTAGCACATCTCTTACTTGCCTGGATGAAGCTAGATACAAAAGAGACATTCGAGAAGTATTCCGTCGTATGGGAAATATTGGTTCGGTAAGAGGCGGTGTGCTTTTTACTATCCCTAACGTAACAGCAATTGCATTCTTGGAACCATACAAAGACCCATCTAATAGAGCGAGCTATACAGGACTTAAAGCATTTTTCCGAAATTCTGTATCAAGCCCAGATCAGATTTTAGATTCCAATGAAGTGAAAACGATCAACACTTTCCTAACAATGTTGAATAACGAAATTAAAGCCCAAGCAGCTGCGAATCGTTATGCGGTGGCAGATCTCAAGGTTCTCTTTGACGATATCAAACAAAACGGACGTCCCTTGAAAAGCACTAGCGGATGGAGTCCAGGAAATGCTCAAGCAAATTGGCCTCTACCAGGTAAACCAGGAATGTTTGGTCTAGATGGAGTTCACCCGAATATGTATGGGCATTCTGTATTTGCAAATGAATTGATTGAGTCTATCAATTCAACTTATGGCTACAATATTCCAAAAGTAAGTGAGTATACAGCTTGGTACTACGATAGTTTGAATCGTAGTCCAGTTGACCTCAAGAAATTCTTAACAGAAAATATTTTAGGTCAATTTATTTCTTGGATTGTAGGGATTTTCACCTAAGGAGAACAATATGGATAAAAACAAATGGATGCTTCTTATAGGAGCAACAATTGCTATACTACTTGCGATTATCATTTTTAAAAATAAAGATGAAATCCAAGAAAGTGTCTCTTCTGTAACAGAGGATAGAGATGAATCGAATCAATCGAGCTCTGGATTTTCTTCTGGGTTTATGAATTTTCCAGAAGCTCCTAAGCCTGATGAGGATGTATTGGTTTCCCAGGCTGAAAAGCTATGGCCCCATGCTTTTGAACCGAAAGATCCTAATCGTAGAGAGCGTGTTCGAAAGGAATGGCAGGATTTTGCAAAAGTCTATCCTAAGAATCTTTATATTCCCAATGAAATTCGGGGTACATTAACACCTGCAGAAGAGAAGTCTGTTATTGAAACATTGGACGCATATACTAGTATCGATGCAAAATTTGCTAGTATCAACTCTGCTTCCAAATATGCAAATCCTGGAACGGAGCCTCCTGCACCTAATCAAAAAGATGTTTCTCCGAAGGAAATGACTCAGTATTTTGATTACAAGATCCAAGAAATTGAATCTAGAATTGAACTACTAGAATACACCATGGAGAAATCTAGACTTTCTTCTATAGATGAATCAACTGCTAAAAATGATATAGCACTTCTTAAGAAAGAGCTAGCTAGTCTAAAAGATGTGAAGGCACAAGTCCCCAATAGCTAATGAAGATTAAGAATTTTTTTCCAAGAACTCGGCAAGCAAACTTTGCTTGCTTATCTTCTAGAGAAAGACAAGTAGAGGATCTGAAACGATCCTCTTTTTTTTCTAGTTTTCTTCTTAACCTGTTGGTTCTTCTATTAACACATTGTTCAGGACCACCGATGCCAGATAAAAATCCCGAACCAGACGAATTGAATCCTATGCGAACTTATAAAGAAATCATTCTCGATTTGAAAAATCCCAATGCAGTCCTTCGCAGACAGGCAATCTTAGATTGCATGGAAGAAGTTCTACCAGAATGCCTTCCTGAATTAAGATTACTAATCTCAAAAGATTCCGATCCAGGTGTACGTTCTGTATCCGCGGTTGCATTAGGTGAGTATAAAGACAAATCTTCCTTAAATAAAATTCTGTCTCTTAAAAATGATACAGCGATCTATCCCGAAACTATACTAGATGCCCTAACAAGATTGGAAGATAAGCGTGCTGCACCTGAAATCATCGAGTATCTTAACTCTGCAAATCATACCATACGCCTCTTGGCAGTAGAAGCCTTTCGTGTTCTGCAAGCTAAAGAAATGTCAGCTTCTGTGCTGAAAATGGCTTTGAAAAATGAAGATTCCGACAAACACAAAACATTCGCTATGGCTCTGGGAGTATTAGAATACAAGCCTAGTGAAGATTATTTAATCCATTTGGTCGAGACAGAAGAAAATGGCCCGACAAAGGCTGCAGCAATTTTAGCCCTAGGCAAAATCAAATCAACCAAATCCAGCTCACTTCTATTAGAATATTTAAAGTCCGATTATCCAAAAGGTAGAGAAAATGCTTACTTATCTCTTAAGAATATTCTTGATCCAAAAATAATGAATGATCTTCTTTCCATCTGGGAGAATAGCGATAGAGAACTCAGATATCTATCTTCTAGTATAGTTGCCTCCTATCCATCTAAACCTTTTTTAACTCGAGTTAGAAATATTTTAAAAGAAAGAAAAACGGCAACGATTGGCCCAGCAGCTTTAGTGCTAGGTGAGTGGAAGGATACACAATCTAGGAAGTTGATTGAAACCTACTTATTGGATTCCAAAACTCAGGATCGTGAAGAACTAGCCAAGGCTCTAGGTTGGATAGGAAGTAAAGAATCCGAACCCATTCTATGGAAAGTTTTGGCTGAGTCAGATGGAAAGGCTAGATATGGTGCGGCCTGGGCATTAGGATTTGCTGGAAGCGAACAATCTGTTCCTTTTCTTATCAAAGCATCTGAATCTAAAGACAAGCGCTTAGCTTCCTTAGCAATTGAAAGCCTTGGTTCCTTAAAAAGCCCTAGTTCCTTGGATGCACTTTTGCAAGCAAGTAAGGATGATAACCTTGCACCTTTTGCAATTACAGCACTAGCCCAAATTCCAAATTCTGAGACTAGATTAGCATTAGAAAAAATGGCAAGTTCTGGTGAGACTATCCAATCTAAATTAGCAATTGAAGCTTTGGGACAAAGAAGAGATAAGGAATCTATTCCAGTGCTAAAAGAACTTTCCAGTTCTAAAATTCCTGAAATTCGAAAAATGGCAAAATTCGCCTTAAAGACAATTGAAAAGTCTAATTCACATTAGGTTAATAAAGTTTAAACTAAATACCCAGAGAAATATATACTTATTACTATCATATAATTATTTACATTAAGTGCTGTATTGAAATTAATATTTTAATTTTCGAATAAAATTCCTTAGTATTTTGTTCGTTGGATTCATCAAAATCTTAATCTGATTTTGATGAATCCGACTTTATATCAAACCAAGCTATAGATTCCGTTAGACTACCACTTACAAGATCTAACTTAGTTGATATTTCAGATAAGGCTCCTGCATTATCAGCGATGTGCTGAGTGGATTGTGCAATTAATTGCAGACTATGTGTAACTTGGTCAATAGCAATCTTCTCCTCTTTTGCACTATTATCGATTTCAGAGGAAAGTTTCTGTAACTCTTCATAACTTCTATTTATAAAGTCGACATTCGTAGATTGCTGATTAACCGATTCAACCACACTCTCAGAATTGATATGTATCTCGGAAATATTTTTTAAAATATTTGAAATAACACCCACTGAACTTTCAACACTCTTAACACCTTGGTCAACTGTCTTATCCGATAGGGAAATTAATTTCTTAATATCTTTTACGCTTTCCTGAGTCTTCTCAGAGAGATTAGAAACTTCTGAGGCAACAATGGCAAAACCCTTACCCATATCACCTGCACGTGCAGCTTCTATAGATGCATTCAATGAGAGTAAGTTGGTTTGTTCAGAAATTTCAGTTATGATAGTAATGATCCCTCCAATTTTGCCAGAAACATCTTTCATATAATTCATCGAACTTGTTGTGCTTAAAATCATAGTCTCTCCAGATTTAGCTTGCTCCAAAAGGATATCTGCAACTGATTTTAAATTATTCATCTGGCTATTTACTTGGTGGATTGAGTCTGATATTTTGTTAGTAATATGACCTATTTCTTGGATATCATTTGCTTCCCAGGCTATTAGCTTTGCTACTTTATCAAAACTTGCGCTAATTTCTTCTAAGGCCGCCGAGGATTCTTCTGTTTGCGAAGCTTGCTTTTGAGATGAATTAGAAAGCATTTCTGCCATAGCAGAGGTTTGCTCGGAGTAGTTATTGACCTTTGCAACTAAAATATGAATATGAGAAAGAATCTTCTTTAATTCTAGGATAAAGTGTTCGGAAGATTCATATAATTTTCCTATTTCATCTTTGTATGGGTAAGTAAAATCTTGTGAGACTTTACCTTGGGCAAGACCTTCAAATTTAGCAACAGCAGAAAGTATTGGTGATGATATAGTACGATTGATATAGAATTGAAAGATAATAATGAAAAGACAAATGAGAAAAGAAATTGAAATAGATAAATACATCTCTAGTCTAAGATTGGTTAACCTTACTTCTAATAATCGTTTTAATTCAGCGGTAATAGATTTATAAATTTCTTTTTGTTCTTTGTTGAAATTCGAGTAAAGCTTAATGGATAAATCCAATTGACTCGGATCAAAATATCCTTTTGAGTAATTTGTATTAAATTGATCAGAAGAACGATAAAAGTTTTCAAATGATTGAGACATTTGAATTTGTTTGTATGATATGGATGACATCCAACTTGGATTATATTTGTATTCTTTTTGGAATGAGTAATTTAGATTTTCAAAATTTTTCTTACAATCAACCCACTTAGTTTTTAGGTTAAAGTTAAATTCTGAATCACGTAAATTCTTAACTTGATAAGCGTCTCGCAAAACAGCCATGTAATCTGTACAACTTGAACTCACATCCACCATTCTTACCATAGACAAATCCATAAGGTAAAATGTATCTAAGTCTGGATCTAGAATGAGATTCGATTGATCGGTTATAACTGAGTATAGATCATTCAGTTTATTTTTGAATGTAATCCAAATTTGAGGATCTATAGAAATGGTATCAGACTCTTCTTTTAAAATTACATGAAATTCTTCTTGGTAGTATTCTTTAAGTTTGCTATATTCAGAAGAAGCTGATATTAAATTTGAATCTTCCCAAATTAATACTTTTTGTTCCCATTCCTTCTTTATGTATGGAATATTCTTCTTGGTTTCGCTAGCAAGAATTTGATCTTGAATTAAAATAGAGAAGTCCCAAACATCTTGATTTAAAATCAATCCTTCTACTTCTCTTTCACTTAAAAGTATACCCTTATAAGAAATCTGCATTAGCAAAAACAAGAGTATGGAAATTGGAATCAAGATTGCGAAAAGTGAAATAAAAAGACGGCGATTGATTGTTAAGTTTCTAATATATTTCATGCTATGTTCATAATTATATCAATTTTATCCAAAGTATTCCTTTGACTTATTGCGTCAATTCATCACCTAATTTACAATATGTTAGTTCTAATTCACTTGACAATTCAACTGATCTTAAAATAATTTAGAAATGTTCCATAAATTACAAATTTTTATATTATTAGCCATTCTTCCGTCTCTAGCTTATGCAGAAGGAAATATCTTTAAAGAGGGAGACCATTGTGTCGCTTGGAAAACTTCTAAAAAAATGTTTCTACTTAGTAACTCAACACCTATTGGGATGAATTGCAAAGCTTCTGCAGAAGCTAAGAAAGTAGGAGCAGATTACAAATTGTACGTAACTGTTCCTGTAGCAAAATTTGATAGTGGCGAAGAAACCCGAGATGAGGAAGTTGTTTTAATTCTAGGTGGCGATAAGCAACCTAATATCATTATTGAATCTGAAGCTCTTAGCATAAAGAAAATCACTTCCTTGGAAAAAAAAGATGCAACTCTACAAGGAAGCATTTTGATCAATGGCAAAAAGTTTGGTATTCCAATCAAAGTTAAATCTACCATAAATAATGGGAAATTGACATACCAAGGTTTTTTGAAGACAAGCTTCACTGCTTTAGGACTTGAACCACCTTCTGTAGCTGGCGGTGTTGTTGCAAAAGTCTATGATGAATTGGAACTTCACTTCCAATTCCAAGAAGCAAAGATTATAGGTCATCCTAATTTATAATAACAATTTCTAGTTAAAAATACTTTGATAGCTTCTTGAAATAAAACATAGAAATGCTTCTATTAAATAATAGATTTTAATTAACTATTTTCTTGTTTCGCTAGATTATAATAGTATTTAGCAACTGTATCCTTTGGGGAGAGACGAATACATTCTTCGAATTTCTCCAAAGCAGATTTGGAGTTTTTATTTCTTAACTCTTGCATACCTTCAAAGAAGATTGAATAGGAATTCATTTTTGAATCACAAATGTCTTCAGGATCCGTATTTAAAATTTCATATATAACTATTGGCTTTGTCTTTCCTTTTACAAAAACGGAATCGATTTCTCGATATAAAAATTCTTCTTGGTTAAGAGAATGCTTAATAACGTCATCAGTAACCAATAAGGGAACAGAATAAACCTTAGTAAGTCCTTCAACACGAGAAGCTAAATTAACAGAATCACCAATAACAGTAGTATCCAAACGGTTAGATGAACCTAAAGTACCAAGCATTACGGTACCGAAATGTATTCCAATCCCAGTATCGATACGGTCTTCGGATTCTAAAGTTGAATTAAATTCTTGTAATGCGAGTCTCATAGCAATCGCAGCCTTTATAGCATCGTCTGGCGATCCTGGGAAAAGAGCCATTATTGCATCACCAATGTATTTATCAATAAATCCATTATTAGAAAGAATACAAGGCGTTACCTTTTCTAAGTATTCATTTAACATAAGAAATATTTCTCTTGCTGATTTATCTTCAGACATCTTAGTGAAATTACGAATATCTGTGAAAAGTATTGATAAATTCTCTTCTTTTGAATCGCCTCTTTCAACTTCAAGTATTGATTCTTTATCGAGAATTTCCAGAAATGGACTCGGGACAAAACGTGAAATTGATTTATTAATTTCTTTTTGTTCGAAAATTGATTTCTCTTGAATTTTTACAATCTCACGTCGTGACTCTTCTGCTTCAAGCTTCATCTCATTCATCCGATTGCCAATCCCTAAACTCAACAGAATTCCTTCGACAATACTCCCATACATAGGGCTATAAGAAAATAGAGTATTATATTCTAGGAAACCAAGATTCATCATTATGTAGAAGAAGACGGAAAATATTAAAAATGTCCATGCTAACAAAAAGTATCTAGCAGGAATATAATTTTCTTTCCACCGAATAATACCTGCAGTAAGAACGATTACTGTTCCCAATAAAGGTATAATGTTTGCTATAGTAACAGCATCTGCTAAAGTAAATAAAAACAATACAGGAACGGAAATAATAAAAATGAAAATCATAATTTTTATAATCGACTTCATTCTACTTTTTTCATTTTCTTTATAAAGAAATGTTAAAGTAAATATGCTGGCAAAAATTGTAGTAAATAAAGATAATATTGGAATTAGCATATTTATTTTACGATCTGTTCCAAAATCTAACCAGGGCTTCCATTGGTTATTTGAGAAGAAAATAAACGATGTAAAAAATAGTAAATAGATACAATACGTAAGAAAAACTCTATCTCTAGTAGAAAAATACAATGCCAAATTATAAGCTAGTAAAAGTATCATTCCTCCATAATACATCCCAGAAAGGAATGACATGATACTACTGAATGATTCGTATTCATACTTCGTAAAAAATCTAATAGGAAATAATGCAGTGCTATTCACTCGTATTTTAAGATAAATCCGTTGGGTAGTACCTTGGCTAATGTGAATGGGAAAAATAGGAATTCTACTCGGTAGAATCATATTACTACTAGATACATTTCGTCCGCTTTGTAGAGATTCCCATTCAGAGGATTGATTTATTTTGTATAAAGTGACAATCTCTAGATTTGGTGAGTCCATTTGTAGAATCCAATCTCTCTCAATAGTTGGATTCTCAATATCTAATTTGAGCCATAACGTTCCAGAGTATATACCTAAAGATGCCTTACCTTGTGATGGAGTCCAAGTTTCTTCCTCCAATTCTAATATATCTTGAAAATTGTATTTAGATTTTTTATCTTCTAAAATAAAAGTAGAATCCTTGGCATATAGAAAAAATTGCTTTGGATCTAGACTGAAGCTGGGAACATTCTTTGAAGAATCGTCGTTCTTACAAAATGATGATGAAAATAAAATAATATATATGAGAATTAAAGATTGAAGGATTTTACCTATCATTGATCGAATTTAACTTCTAAGCATAGAAAGAAAAGCAATATTCAAAGGAAATAATAGTATAAATATTTTATTTACTTGATTCATTGAAATTCAATTCAGACTAATATTCTAAGTATTATGAATAATCTTGTAACATTTATGAAAAGTTTCCAAGAGCTAACTGAGGCTGAGATTGAATTTTTTGCACAAGCTTGTAAAATACAAACCTACCAAAAAAACGAAATCATAATTCAGAAGGGAGAAATTGTAAGGCAAATTGGTTTTGTAGAATCGGGAATGCTTCGTTCCTTCTTTTTTAAAGAACAGAATGAAATAACTCAAGATTTCTTTACCGAAAACTCTATTCTTGCACTTATGCGCAGTTTCATAAACCAACAACCTTCTGCTCTCAGCTACCAAGCCTTAAAAGAAACTACAATCTACTACATCAATTATGATTTCCTACAAGAAATGTATGCAAAATCTGAAAAATTTCTCAATCTAGGACGAAAAATTCTGGAACATCTATTGATTCTCTCTGAAGACAGAGTGTCCAAAATGATAACAATGAATCCTGAACAGAGATTTTTAAACCTTGTTGAAACTATGCCCCAAATAGTTAGTTCAGCTAACCAAAAATATATTGCATCCTTTCTAGGAATCACTCCTGAATCCTTAAGTAGAATCAAAGCTCGCGTTTTTAAAAAATTAACTTAAGTCAAGTCTCCTTTACAATTTCCCAGTATTCAAATTCTTTCTAAGAATTAAAAATCAACTCAGAGGATAGAAAATGAAAACTAATTTATTTTTAAGTTTAACTTTACTTGTAATAAGCTTACACTTGAACTGTTCATCAACCGCAGTTCCAAAATCTAAAAAAACTGCAATTGAATCTAAGACCATTGTCTTTATTCACGGCATGTTTATGGCTTCCAATGCCTGGGATGAATGGCAAAAGTATTTCCAAGCCAAAGGTTATAAGACCTTTGCACCAGCTTGGCCATTACATGATTTATCACCTCAAGAAATGCGAGCCAAGCATCCTGATAAGTACAATTTGTCCACAGCTCCATCTAAATATAGCTTAACTGAAGCTAGCGGTCATTTACCAAATGATAAGTATTGGAAAAAGGAAGCAGATGTAATTTTGAATTGGTTAAATTCTAAGGATTAAGATTACCAAATATCTTCTTCACCTTTAGTCTCTCCTGTATCATCAAAGGTCATAAGTCGTTTTAATTCGGCTGTTCTTTGTTTGGCGAGAGAGACATAGGTCTTACGATCTTTGCGATGCTCGTAGAGTTCTTGGAAGGTATCTTCATCGTGTTTTAAGAACATCTGAGCTGCTTTATGAGCTTGGTAAGGAAAATAACCTAATTTCTCAAGCGTGCTCTTGCCAAGCTCAATAGCAGTATCCCTTGTCTCACGGTAAATTTCATCTGCTGTTAGATCTTTAAGATCATATGCCTCTTCCCTATCTCCTGCTCTTGCGAGAATTTTAAGATGAGGAAAATGTTTTCTAGCACAAGAGATTAATTCCTTTTGCTTTTCAAATGAATCTAAGCTTGCAATTAAAATCTTTGCCTTCTTAGCTCCAGCTGATTCTAGAAGATCTTCTCTAGTTGCATCCCCAAAGTACACTTTGAAACCAAATCCGCGAAGCATTTCTACTCTATCCACATCATAATCTAAGACAGTGCATTGGATGTCATTGGAACGTAGAAATCTTCCTAACATATTTCCAAATTTACCAAAGCCTGCGATAATAACAGGGCTATCTTCATTTTCTATCTTATCTTGTTCTGGCATAGATTTAGAAGTGTTATCATTAAATCTTGGAAGAATTAATTTTTCGTAAGCAAGCAAAATCAAAGGAGTAAGTGCCATGCTAATCGCAACAGATGCAACCATAGTATTCACAAGCTCCTTTTCTAAAATACCGCTACTAGATGAAAAATTAAAGAGCACAAAAGAGAACTCGCCTACCTGGGATAAAGAAAGAGCAAAATATAAATTTTGATCTAAGGATATTTTGAAAATTTTGCCTAAAATTAATAATAAAATTGTCTTACCTATCATAATTCCAGAAACTATAGCTAGAATCTTAAGTGGAGAGTTAAGTACAATTTGTACATCCAAAGTGGAACCAACACTTAAAAAGAATAAACCAAGCAGTAATCCTTTAAACGGTGCTAAATTACTTTCTAATTCGTGACGAAACTCACTGGAAGCAAGCACTACGCCTGCTAAAAAAGTTCCCAATGCAGCAGAAAGTCCAACCAAACCCATCACTAATGAAATGCCTATCACCAAAAGTAGACTTGCAGCTGTGAATACTTCCCTAAGTTCAGTCGAAGCAATGAAGCGAAACAATGGGTTCAATACATAGCGACCCATGAGAATAATAGCGATTATAACACCTAAGACAATTAAGGTCTGGATATAAGCAGGAAAATGAGCAATTAAGGAAGAACTATGATCATCTCCTGATTGAGAACTATCCGATGCTAACAAAGGAAAGATAGCAAGAATTGGAATAACTGCCATATCCTGGAAAAGCAAAACAGAAAAAGCTCCCTGACCCGAGGCTGTTTTCATAAGGCCTTTTTCTTGGAGAGTCTGAAGGACAATAGCTGTGGATGAAAGTGAAAGTATCAGTCCAAGTGCAATCGATGGCTTCACATCCAAGCCAAGAAGTTGGGCTACTGCAAAGAAAAATAGACTCGTTCCTAGAACTTGCAATCCACCCAGACCCAATAGCCAATTCTTCAATTTCCATAAAAGTGGTAGCTCTAATTCAAGTCCTATTACAAAAAGCATCATCACTACACCAAACTCAGCAAAGTGGAGCATATCTTGACTTTCTGTTCCAACTAGGCCAAGGAAAGCTGGTCCGATTCCTATGCCAGCGAGTAAATAACCGAGCACAGATCCAAGACCCAATCTATGAGCTATAGGAACCATGATGATAGCGGCTCCTAAATAAATAATTGCCTGAATAAAAATACTACCGCTTTCCATTAATTCTCCCTGTGCAGAACTCAAGTATCAATTTCTGATACTGTGATTTTAGATCATCAACTTGATCTTTACCAAGACCCTGCGCTCCTTGGATAAGGAATGGTTCATGGTATTCCATATTGCATAGTTCAGCTGTTCGTTTAAATGGCAAAAGAAATTCCGTCATTGTATGCTTGTGAAAGCCTTCTGCTGTGTACGCCTTGCCACTTCCAGCAGAAGAAATAATTTGTTTCCAGATTTTACCTTGGAGGGCCGTGCCACCTTTTCCATAAGCCCAACCTAATTCGAGAACAGAATCAATCCACTGCTTCATCATAGGCGGACAGGAATACCAATAGAAAGGATGTTGGAAAAATATTGCTTCATTCTCAGCGAGCAATTTCTTCTCTCTTGGAACATCTATGAATCCATTCGGATACTCATCATATATAGAACGAAAAGTAAGATTCTCATGATTTGGCAAAATATTAACAAAGCCACGGTTGATTTTAGAATTTTCCATCGTAGGATGAAAGAAGAGAATTTGAACTTTCATTTATAAAGAACTATGAAAATGATAAAGGAAGAAATTGTCGAGTGAGTTTTACCATCACTCACTCGGGTTTATATCTGATTAGATTTATCTATCTTTTTCTAGACTCTCGCTAAACTTTGTGGAGTCGGTCCAGGAAAAGTCATTCTAAGAATTCGTAATACTGTAGTTCCAAATTGTCGACTCAGTCTTCCTGTGTTGTAAGGAAGATTGTATCTAGCGCAGAGTGCTTGGATTCTAGGTGCGATTTCTGGATAGCGATTGCTTGGCATATCAGGAAACATATGGTGTTCGATCTGGTGGCTAAGGTTACCACTCATGATGTGGAATAATTTGCCGCCCTTGATATTACAAGAACCTAAAAGTTGACGCACATACCAATGCGCTCTGGATTCGTTCTCAACTTGCTTACGTGAAAATACATGAACTCCTTCTGAAAAATGCCACAGAAAATAATCATATAAATCCAAAGATTTCTTAAGATACAAGCTGTACCATTTGCAGCCGCCACATAAAGGAAAAAGGGTCCAGCAAGCAAAGGAAACAAAAGATAATCCTTTAAGATTTGGCGAACAATTTTCATTCCAGTATTACGAAGCATGGGTCGCATTTTGGAAAGCTTTCTTTTGCCAGTGACGACAAGACCTAGTTCCAATTCTTGAATGGCAACACCCCACTCAAAGAAAATTGCAAGTAACAGAGCATATATTGGATTACCAAGATTGAACTTCTTCCATTTCTGTTCTGGAAAAATTCTAAGAAGTCCGTAGCCAGCAACATCAGCATCCTTACCGAACACATTGGTCCAAGTATGGTGTCTTACATTGTGCGAATGCTTCCACTGATCCGATGGGCACACATGATCCCACTCCCAACTGCCTGATTGAATATTTGGATCACGCATCCAATCCCACTGAGCATGAAGGATGTTGTGTCCAATTTCCATATTTTCAAGGATCTTAGCAGAAGCTAACATGATCACACCGATACTTATCACAGGAAAGAAATAGAGATAAGATGCAAACGCATGTCCCCACTCCGGCAATAAGCCAAGACTCGCAAAGATCACCACTCTACCAAATAAGGCAAGGTATCTTTGTGTCTTGATGAGTCTACGGATGTATTTTGCATCGCGATCTCCCCGAGAATCCATAACTTCATTGCGGATTTCTTCCACTTCTTTTCCAAACTCTTCGATCTCCGCTTCACCGAGCGGAACTTTAAATCCAATTTCTTGCTTTAAAAGTGTTTTGTTCATAATTCTACCTCAATGTCTCCAACTGATGCAGAGACGCATATTTGTATTTTTTCACCTGATTCAGAAGTTATAGCACCTGTTCGCAGGTCACGAACAGATCCAGAGACAAGAGTGCAATCACAACCGTGACAGATTCCCATTCTACATCCATGGGAGGGATTCAGTCCAGCATCTTCTGCAACTCTAAGTAAATTCGTAACACCATCTGTATCTGATTCCAATTCACTTTTAGTAAATTTTATTTTACCTGATGTGATATCAGTCGGAACTTCGGCAAGTTTTGCTCGGAAACGTTCCAAGTGTAAATTACGAGAAAGTCCTTCCTTTGCCCAATGCTCTTCCAAAGAATCCAATAGAGTCGCTGGCCCACAGGCCCAGACTTCCCTCTCTCTCCAATCGGGAGCAAGCTGATCCAACTGGTCGGCATTGAAGTGTAATTTTGCAGAGACTTCATCACCTAACTCACGGGTAAATATTCGGTTCAGTTTGTAGTGCTTCTGTGATTTGGAGAGCTGATCCAATTCTTTTCCAAAGATTACATCATAGACATGGGGTGCATAGTGGATATGAGTTATGTCGGGAAGATTGCGATACTCTCTCATGTAATTACGAAGCATACTCATAACAGGTGTTATTCCGCTACCCGCAGTGATAAAAAGCGGACGAACTGGAATTGCATCGGGAAGAACGAATTCACCTTGGGGATCTCCAATGGGAAGGTAGGAACCAACTTTTAGGTCACGCACCAAATGGTGGGATACTCTTCCACCCTTGATTGCCTTTACCGTGATCGATATACAACCATCTCGATTGGAGGGAGACGAAGAAATAGAATAAGTTCTTGTATGACGCATTCCACCGATGGGAACTCCCACACGTATGTATTGACCCGCACGATGTCCTCTCCAACCACGTCCTGGACGAAGTGTAATGGTTCGGGAATCTTTTGTCTCATCCCAAACCTTTAAAACCTTCGCTTGAAGTGAGTGCTTGGTCCAGAGTGGATTGATTAACTCCAAATAATGGGAGAGTCGCAATGGGTATGCAAACATATCCACAAATTGAGAGAATTTTCGCATGGAACTTTGGTAAACAGTGTTAGTTATAGCCATAGCTAATGGTGTTAGTTATGGCTTTTCCGTCAAGATATTTTTATAGAAAATGGGGGAAATCTAGGAAAAAAATATTTATTTTTCAAAATTTTTGCAAGAATCGTTCCAGGAGTGCTTAAATCGTCAATTTAAGAAGAAATTTAGATTTTTGAAAATTCAGGTAAGGATATGAAAGGGGCTATTTTTCATAGTTTCTTTATCTGAACCCATCCAAAAAGCCATTCCAACATGTAAAATAAGTAGAAAAGATGAAGAATCCAATTATAATCCTTGAACAATTCCAAAAAACTAATTTCCTTTTACCATTGTCTTACATGAGATAGAATTTATAAAATACTACATGGAATCAAATATGAACAAATTGTCCCAATTTCGATTTAAAGCAATTACTTACACTTGCACACTAACTTTATTACTCATCCTCATGCACAATAATACCTTGTTAGCCCAAGCTTACCAAGGTAAACCCTGTAAGAATGCAAATTCGAAGTTAAAGACTGAATTGAAATCGGGATCTTTCTCTTCCTACCATTGGGCGAATCTTTATGGTTCTGTGAATTTTTCCTCATCCTTCCTTAAGGCCGAAGGAAAGCCTCCTATCATCAGCAAGGAAGAAAAAGAAGAACCCGAGACGGGAAACTATCGTTACGACAAATGGAGCTGCATGTATTCCGCCTATCAAGCGCAAGATGGTGATCCAACAACCTCATGGGCAGAAGGTGTTAAAGGACCAGGAATTGGAGAAATCCTGATAGTCCCTGTGGATAATAAAAAGGAAACACGAATCTGGATCGGCTTTGGCAAAAACAAGAATCTCTATCTCAAGAACAGTCGACCGAAAAAAGTAAAACTTTATCTTCTCCAGCCTTTAGATGGAGATGTAAGCGAAACGGGAATTCTCTACTCTAGTATTAAAATATTGGGAACATCAATTGTAGACCTTAAGGATGTAAATGGATGGCAGACCATTCAACTTCCAATTGGCTCCGCTGAAAAAATCAAAAACGAAAGAAAATCCTATTTGCAAGACTCAAGACTACTCGCTGTTGAGATTCTAGAAGTTTATAATGGTACACACTATGAGGATACTCTAATTTCGGAAATAGAGAAATAATATATTTCTCTATTCGATTTATTTGATATCCATAACTCGTGACGGTAGTGTTTTCAAAATATAATAAACCCAAAAAATAAGTCCTACATGTAACACATCATTTTCGGTAAACCAGACTCCTTGCTTCCAAAGTAAGCTTGTGATGTCTGACTCTAAAGAAATTACATAAGCGATCATTACAGCTACTAAGAGAATCCAAGTCATAAGCAGATGAAAGTTCATCTTATCTTTTTGAGTAAAATAGCCATAAGCAGAACTAATTAGAAAAAATACAACTGCGGGCAGACAAGAAAGTTCAAGAAATTCGAAAGATACAAGAAATTGAATTGGAACAATTGCACCATAAAGAACTAGTCCTGAATAAATAATCGTATTAAGGATCGCATAGCCTAATAGAATGTTGCGAAAGCGACCTCTCGCACTCGTGTAAGCTGCTGCGGCAAGAAATCCATTCATTCCTGCATTCTGCAAAATCTCATAGTTGATCTCCCACCATGTTGTCCAACGACAGAATTCCCGTCCTTTGCATTTTAATTCATATCCTAATGCTTGGTAGCTGGTTCCAGCCAAGATAGCTGCGACTCCTGTTAGGAAAAATCCCATAGCCCACCAGTAACGAGACTTTTGGTTTTGGAGGTCACGCCAAAATTTATACCCTACATAAAGATATAAGAAACTTAGGAAATAAACAAAGATACTCGAACTAGGTTGGCTCAGTATGAAGCTGCTATCAGCCAATGAAACTTCCATCCAATGTTGCTTAGAAAGAAATTCTGTAGGAGTATTTTTCGGAGAATAGTCTATGGTATCCAATTGATTGCAATTAGAGATAAAAAATAAATTGATAAATAAAATTATGACTAAAAGGATTCTTTGGATTTGCTTCATAAAAATTTCTCTCACCTGAATGAATTGGATAATCTACTGGACAAAATTATAAAATACTTGGCAATTCCTTTTTATTACATAATAAACGAATCAAATTCAAGCAACTTAATAGTATTGTTAGAAAATATTTTAGGCGCTTAAAATGGAACTATTTTGAAGAATTTATTTTTTTGTTGCATATTGCAACTAGTTTTATACTTTTGCTCTATGGAGAATAATATGACTAAACAATCAACGATTAGTGAGGATTTTATAGAATACAAATACCCTAGGTTTAAGGCTGCTTTTTATCAATTTGAAGACTTTAAGGGGCTTGAGATAGGAGAACAATTTATTGATTTTGAATTGAAGGCTATAAACGGCGAATTAAAGAAAATCTCTGACTTCTTAGACAAGCCTATTGTACTTGAAATGGGAAGTATTACTTGTCCTATGTATGCGGGTAACTCTTCGCCTATGAATAAACTGGCTGAAGAATATACTGATTTCAATTTCCTAGTTCTCTATGTAAGAGAAGCTCATCCAGGAAATAAAACGACTTATCACCATACTCAAGATGAAAAATTCAAAACTGCTCAAAGGGTTAAAAATGTTTATAACGAACATCGAACTGTATTAGTCGATACCATCAACGGAGATGCACATAAAGTCTATGGAGCTCTTCCTAATTCAATTTATATAATCGATTCAAGCGGTAAGATAATATTCTGCAAAGCATGGAATAATTATGTTTATTTTAAAAATATAATTAAAGCAGTGGGAAAAAATAAAAACCTACATCTACTTAAATTCCGGCCTGCCAAGCCAGGACTAATACAATCCTATATCACTTTGATTACAGGTGGAATCGTAAGTCTTTTTGACTTTATATTTCAATTACCTATGCTACTTTGGAAGCACTTAAAAGCAGGAAATTTATTTTAATTTATTTATATTAAGAGGAAAATATGGAAAATTTATACAGCAGCTTTATCTTAGTTTGTTTTTCTTTCGCTACCGGAATATTTACAGTTTTGTCTTTCGTTGAGAAGCCAGTTTGGAGCCTTATGCTCGATCCTCATTCCAAAACTGCTTCGGATGAAATAGTTCGCACGATTCATGCACAACTTAAACGAGTAATACATCTATTACCACCAACCATGATGGTAACGATGCTAGGTGGAGGATTAAGTATTTTTTTACAAGCTTACATAAGACAATTTGATTTAAGTAGCATCGCTATCTTTGGTGTTTATGTAGCCTGTCTATCTTATTTATTGACGTTTTTAAAAAGTAGAATAGACGGAGTAGATAAATTTTCTTCTGAAGGAGAAATAAATACAGTAAGAATTGGACTAGGAAAACTTGCTGCAATTCATCATGTGGGTTTATTTACAGCATTATCTTTGGTCATACTA
>Ga0100378_1002675_pt1 | contig 17558 bp, 16 predicted proteins | sample CryGeymeta201502_FD_81535 | JGI IMG/M metagenome (GOLD analysis project Ga0100378, IMG submission 81535) | Groundwater microbial communities from Crystal Geyser aquifers in Utah, USA - Crystal Geyser metaG 2015-02 | ecosystem: Environmental > Aquatic > Deep subsurface > Groundwater | place: USA...
AAAGCCAAGAAAACTAAACATAGTAACATTTCACAACAAGAACGAAAAACTGATCTCCATCCTCTCAAAAATATCGAAGTTAATTAAATCAAATCCAAGACTCAGTACCATATCAAGGAGAAGGCGATATCTCGGGTGCTGGAAAAAATTAACCTTATGAGCAGACTCGTGTCTAAGTTAGTCGATAAAAGGTAGAGAGAAAAAGTCACAGAGCTAGTGACTTTGATTCAGAAAGAAGAAAATATCAGAAACCAGCTCGATAGTCAGGAGTATGAAAAAAGCAGGCATGAGATAAAGTAGCTTAAAGATTCGTTGAATCGATTGCTTGAAAAGCAAGATGAGATCGTAAAAAATGCAAGCTATTCAAACACGTTAACTGACGCCATGGGAAATGCTTCAGGGTATCAAAAAACAGGTCTCATAGGCATTGAGACCAGCCCTAAAGTGAAGCACGATCTTTTTGCTGCCTTTTAGAAGCGTTCTCAATAGCAAGGCCAATTAAGGATACTGCAGGATGAAATAGTGAAGAAAGATCAAGTTATTCATCATCTTTTCAGCAAATTAGAGAAATTCTCGGATAGGACAACCACTTTCAATCAACTCTATGGCTCAATCTCAAAGAAAGTATAACATTACCAGTAATTCGAAGAGCAGATTGATCGTTTGGAGCATAGTTTAGAAGAGCAGAAAAATAAAATTGAGGCTCTATTTGATGAGAACGAAGAGCTTAAAAATCACAACAATGAGTTGATGGATGAGATTCAACAAGCACATATGGAAAGAGATCGTAAAGTTAAAAAGTAACAATAAATATCTTAGTAGTTTGAGGTCCTTGTCGGGTAAAAGCTCAAGTTATAGTATGAACTGACCAAAAAAGCTGACTAATTTTGCTCATTAAATTAAAGCAGCATCAATAGACTCAGCACTATTATCAATTGTAAAACAGAACTTGAAGAGCTTGTCAAAGACTAGCTGTGGAGAGCTCGGAGCCTAAAATAAAAGCTCAAGGTGGATATAGCAGTTTATTTTAGATAAATTTGGGAATTCAGCCTGAAGACTGTTGAATCAATAATCGAGAAGCATCAGCTCAAAGTAAATAGCCTGGAGAACCAGATAAAGAACAAAGAATAGGATATAATGGAATTAAAAAGACAAGTAAAGGAAGGAGATAACCATCGCTTCAGGTTACTTCAAGAGAGATAGAATGAACTTAAATAAATGGAAGCTTTGAAAAAGTCTAAGTTAGTCGCCCGGGGCAAGCTAAAAATAAATAGCTCACTAATATAGTAGCTGTTGGCCCCAAATGAAAAATAACCTCTCCAGCTTTATACTTTCGATATCTTTCAAAATAATTTCTTGAATAAATTCCTAGAAGTTTAAATTCAAACTCAACATCGAAGGCTTGGCTTATAACAATCATTTGCTTTTCATCAAAAAGGAATTTCAAAAGAATTCAGTCATTCAGAAGTGCAAACCATAAAATGCGAATCTCCCCCTTCATAAAATTATACTCAGACATTTTAAGTTCTCACTAGCCATGAGTATGCTCAGACTGAAGTGGACGAAAAGAAAGATCAGCAAAATCAAACAGAAACGACTCGGCTAGAATTTACTTCCAACATCAACAGTCAAACTATTGTCTTCAACTAGCGTCAATTCAGGCTTGCAATCGATAAATCTCTGTAAATTAACCTTCACTAACAACAAAAATGGCCACAAAATGAGTAAAATGGCATGCAAACAGAAGAACAGGAATTTTATACCCAGTTCCAGATTGAGGATCTAAGATCGATTCCCTAGAGACATCTCACCCTGATCGAGGAAGAATAAAGCGGGAATTAGATCCTGAACATGTTACAAGAAGCAGAAGATTGCCTCTTAATCCCATAGATCTAACTTTTGAGGAGATAAATCATGGCCTATCGAGATGAGATTGAGAAACTGTCCTTGAAAATCTGGCAGCAATAGAAGGAGAAGGAAGATTAATTCAATTTCAGACTGTGATCTATCTGTGTCAATATATTAGATATGAAGATGCATTAGATATTTCCAAAAGTAAACCAAGTCTTCTCCTACCACCTCTCCAACTTCGAAGTCATTTAGTCCCTTATGTCTTCCATTTCTCTAAGGGTCGAGGCTGAGCATCAATACGAGAAGGCAATTAGCAAGTCAGCTCAAAAGATCAGCGATCTGAAATCTGAACATCCTTTGTATTCCAAAATTATCAAAAGTTTCAAGAGTTTGATCAGCGAAAGGGTGAGTCAGGTAAGATTTTTCAAAGAACAGATAGCAAATGAAGCTGAGCAGCTTAAATAGGCCTTGCTGCCAATTGAGTAGCAAATGAAAACAAGTTTGTCAGAATTAAAGGCGATGTAAAAAGATCTAAAATCTTCCTTTGATAATTTACTCAAAAATAAAGGAGCTTCAGAATCTAAGCTGAAGTAGCTTGACTAAAAATTTATCTTGAATTAAATTTCAGTACTCTACAAGCAAAACCTTGGATTGAGAAAACATTCAGAAGCTTATTTATCTGAGCAGAAGAAAATGACAAAATCTCTGGAAAAGGACTTAAAAGCTGTTCGCTAAGGGATGGCAAAGTTCGAGGTTGGAGCTCGTGAGAAGGAAAAAATCATTTGGGAACTGGATTTCAGAGTTGAGGAATAATTTGTCGACTTCATCAAAAAATACAACGTGCACTAGATTTCTCTCATTCGAAACATCCAGTACGATATTGACACAATGATCAAGAAAACAGATATATTCAACTGGTAAAAAACGGAAGCCTTCTAGGAACAATTTTCAGGACACGCTATTGAGCAGTTTGAAATGTCATTCAAGGACCCATATAAAAAATTCAAGAAGGCAATAGTTGGACAGGAGTCCATCGTTGATGACAAAGCTTAAATCCAATGCGATCAATAAAAATTAAAGCAAATCAGTTCAAGGCTTAGCCAAAAAGAAGAACGAGCAGGAGTTTTGCACTAGATTGAGAAGCAATATTCTAAATCAAGAGACGAGGTATGCGTCTGGATTGAAACTTTCCGAAAGCAAGGAAAGTTTAAATTTGAGATGGATTAATTTCAGTGGATGACTGACATTTTCAAAGAAGTATTGAGAAGCGCCATAAAGCATCAAGATTTTGAATGCATTCAAAGAATTATCCAGTATGGCAACTCATACTGTACTACCATTGGATAAGGCAGTAAGAAAAAGACTATTTTGGACTAGCTTAAAAAAGAAAACATCCTTTCCGACTTATCATTCTGGAGATACTATCTCTTATGGCTTATTAGAGAGAGTGTTCATGATTGCAAGGCTACTGAAGACCGATAAATCCATATCCGAAATGCTGTGTATACAACCCTGCTCAGTAGTTCGCTTTCCATGATTGACTGGGGTATCGATAAGTACAGCGTCAAGAATTGTGTGGGCAAGATGGCCAAGACCTTTGGATCTTTGACATAGGCACAAATTTCGGAGTTGCTGAGGCTGACAGAAGCTGCATATTAGAACCATGAGAAAGCTAGGAAAAATAGGAAAGAATGATTATCACATCCTATTAGTCATTTGTATGTCTGTTTGTTGCACTGGTCGTATATTTTGTTCAGAAGGTCGTCTTTCAATTTGCGTTGGAGTTCAAAGGTACTGATCAAATGATCGTATTCGTGCTTCGTGTTTCGGTGAATGGTGTCTTTGTACTATTTTTCAGATTCCTTCACTCTCCCTTCAACTTCTGCCCAAATCCTGCCTTTCCACTCTTAGCTAACCTGGACTCGTTCTCCTTCTCTTCCTCTTTTTCTCAGATCTTCCAAATGACCTTCAAAATTAAACTCTTTCTTTTGTTTTAGTTTATTTTGCTTACTGCTTTTTCCCTCTTTAGCCTTACCAGTCTATCTGAGGAGGATGCTTTGATTTATGGACTCTTTTCGGTTGCTCTTATCTTTGGAGACGGCTACTTTATCAAGACTAGCATCAAGGGGAGAATATTGGTCTCTCATCATGAAACTATTATTGTGCTATCCTTTGTACTTCTTCTCGTTTTATTGCTGTTCCTTGAGATTGCTGATTTCCTTTTAGATATTTTTTTGGCCATCGAGGATCTGCTTCAGCATCTACATAAAGTTAGACATACTCCATAAAGCTCACTCATCTTATCTTCCTTGCTATATTTCTCCGCCTATTTCTGTTGATTGACCGCCACTTTGGATACCCCTGTCTCTCTCAGAGACTATCTTAAAGCAGCTGGATGATAAGTGGGCTCTTTCCTGATTTTGCTGCCTTATCCCTGGGGTCTTATTTTGCCTCGCAGTTCCATAGTTTTGGATCCTCTCACTTCAGGATGAATTTGGTTTTAGTCATGAGCATATTATCTGCATCTTCTGACTTGATGCTTCTCTCCTTCTTTCTACATATCACTGGGAGTACTTCCTTGAATTTATGATTGAGCATGCTGATTCTCCTTTCAATTTAGGATTTATGCTTTTCGATAGGATTCAAGTCCAAGTTCATATATTCGTTAATTAATAATAACAGAGCTCATCACAGGTAAAGCTTTTGTTCGTTTTCGAGGATTTTCTTCTCGTAATGAACTACCTTGTCTTCAATCTCAGCCAACCTTTGCTGCTGATTCACTGAAAGCCCACAATCTTTAAGCGTCGCTAACTATTTCAATATTTTGTTCAGGTGAGTCAATTTTTTAACAACCTGTGGCTCACTTACTTGAGAAGAGTGAAACTAATGACTTGATTATTGATGTTTTGATTCATGAAGGCTGTTAGTCTCTCTTTCTGAGTCGAGATACTTGTAACTATGCCCGACATAGCAAATTTCCTTGCTCGATTCATCACTAGCATATTCCACGTGATCTGGCTTGTACCATTTTTATTGATATGCCCCATTATTCCTGCTTTGAGTTATCTATCTCAATGGTGAGTAGGAAGGTCTTTATCTTTGCGAATCCCGATAGTAAAAAGACCCGATATTTTTCATTAAGTTATCAGACAGATTATAACAGACAGTCACAATATAGTCTATTATCAATCAGTCTTCATGTACAAGTTATATTATTATTTTAATCTTTTGATTGAGTCAAATGGTTGTTTCTTTTGATGACAAAAGTATTTAGTTTACAATTTCTATATTTTCTAAACATAGGAGCTATGGAGAATTAGCCTCAGCTTACGAAACATAATCAAATCTTTCTCAAAGGTTAAATCGAAAAAATAAAGCTGGATTACTCCGAAGATGTGCCAAGAGTGGTGTTTGCCCCACCTCAGCTCATCAATAGATTAAATAGAGGCATTCCCCCCGTCAGTCCTTCCCTAATATACACTGAAGGCACATCGATTGCTACCATTGACCGTAAAACTATTGATATGCAGAAAACGGAGAAGGGTGGCTGCTTACTGAAAAATTCGATGTGCCTATTAACATTTCAGACTTGATTCGAAGTAAAGTGGTAAAATTTTATCTGGGAGAAAAAGAGCTAATTGCCAAAACAAAGAAGGGGTATTATCTGATCAACTGGGGCACCAAAAAACTACTGGAGCCGTACATGCTAATCAAGCAAAACATATCAGTCAGCAACTTCGACTCCCTTTTCTAAGTCTACAGCATTTCTTCCTCCGATAGCAACGACCTCTATGAGTACTGTCCTGAGAAGAAAATCGACAACAGCAATCGGCTGTACTACTTCGATGCAAATTGCTTTAAAATAATGGGATATCCCACAGGCCAAACTATCGAGGTTAAACATACAATCAAAGGTCTATCGATTGGACAGAATTACTGTCTAGGGTGGGATTCAGAAGGACAGCTCTACAGTTGGGGCAACAGATCTATTGGTTTGGGATATGTGCAGCTCCCCAGCTAGGTACTAATAATTTTATTGAGGATTTCATTGAAGAACCGCAGCCTGTCAAAATAAACAAGAAGGTACTCAGCGCATATGCTGCAAGTCACTACTCCCTGGCACTTACTGAAGATGGGGTTATTTATGAATGGGGAATGTATTTTTGTCACTACTCAGCAAAAAATAAGTGAACTAGATCAACTAGGAACCCATTTTCAAACCTAGGCCCCTAACCTTTAAATATTACAAGTGCAAGGCCAAATTTGTTGAACTGAAGGGAAAAGAAAACAACTTTGCAGCTCTCAGCTCAAGTGGTGAACTGTATGTATGGGGAGCATCTGCTAAAAGGCTAATAAGCGAGAATATGGAGCTCCCTTCAACTTGGAAAGGAAATTATCTATTTGAGCCAGTTCTTCAGACATAGTTTTTAGGATATCAAATTCACGATTTTGCGATGGACAGCAACTACCTTGTGGTGGTGGCTGGTTATACGGATAAAGATGTATAGAGCAATCAGTATTGGTCAATTTTAAAGAAAAAGGCCAGGAAACAGATAGATTAATTTAAGAAAGTCAGAGTAAACACCGAAACAGAGGAGGTCCTACATCTCAAGAAAAAATACAAAAACTCTATCATGTTTGATACATAGGATGCCTCGATAAAGAGAAAAATGACTGAGAAAAAGAGCAAAACTCCTGAATTAATTGGGATTTCTCAATCTGCCAAACATAGCTACAATGTCTCACAAAGAAGTCCATCTGTTCAAAAAGTACCCCTGTTCAAAAGAACAGCTCCCATTACATCCGAAAACTACTGGCCCAATGGGATTCAAAGTGCTCACAAAAGACAAATATCAGATATCAGTAATTTGAAGAAACAATAGTCCAACTTGGAGCTCAACAAATTCAGGACATCATAATCCTCTGCTTTTGAAAGTAAATCGAGCCTTGAAAACAGGTGTAAATCTGGCCTGACTCTCTTCAAGCGGCAAAAGTTTAGTGAGTTGTATCATCTGAGGCTCAGAGAAATAGTGGAGAAGAAAAAGATGATGGAAAATAGCACAATAAATGGTTACATAAAAAAAATTACAGAAGGGTCGATCGAGAATAGAATCAGGAGGAAGTAGGAAGAATAGTTAAGATAAAAAATGCAAGAACATCAAAAATATATAGAGAACCATCTGGGAAGAGTTATAATTCAATAATATATTGCCAATTTTATCGTGAGGACTGTTGACCAGGGAAGAGCAGTCAAGATTGAAAATTTCTCCAAAAACCTTACATTTGATCGTGTCGAAAGGAACATCAGAAGTTTGTTCGTGTCAAAGAAAGCCAAATACATGCTGGAAAAAATGAAGTCGTTTTCTTTGTTCAGGTACTGGACCTTCATTTTTTGTATGAAAAAATACATCAGAAATTTCAAGAAAAGAAAATACAACAAATGCAGAGGCTATGCGATCACTGTCCTTACCAAAAACTCAATTCGCCAAAAAATTGAAATAGGAATGCTAAGCCTAAGGAAGAAAGCAGGAAAGATAAGGAAATTGAAAGATTGGATGGAAATTTACTAGAAGCAACAGATACTTGCTTTTAAAGAAGTCTGGAACCATTGCTTTTTGTACACTTTCAAACTAAAAGATGGAGCTGATATATATTTTAATCAGGCTGATCCATAAATCACATTAGCAGCTCTTTGGCAGCATAAATGTTCAATCAATCCGGTTCTGAAGTTGGACAAGTTTCTGAGGTTCTCATCAACTTTTATGCCAACTATTCGAGCAATTGATACAATCCCCAGGAAAAATGTTTTAAAGAAAAAGGAAACCAAGCCACATTAAGAGTTGAAAATCAAGTGCAGTCTATCTTCCTAGATTCTTCCCTTTTCCATTCACTACAATATTTTCAGAAGGCCAAAAAATATGGATCTCAACGTTGGTGAATCAAATCGTAACTCACCGATGTGGATATAAATCGAAAGAAAAACTTTGGAGTAGCTCTTCTTAGCCAAGCTGCATAAACATAATAGATAATATGTGTATGAAAAAAGGGATTACGAAATAGATTTAGCCAACTATATTGCTCAGAATTATGAGACTTTTTACGAGAAGAGATGGAAGTTTATATTGGAATATAATAAAGTTGAAAAAACGCTTCAGAAAAAGAAAAAGGAGGCTGAGCTTAAGAGACTGCTGGGCCTGGTTGGGATGACAAAGCTTTTCGAGGAAGATTGTATACCATAGAAGCACATTGTACTCGAGTAAGCCCTGAAACGACTTGATGGACCTCAAAAACCACCTTCTGTCCTTCATTTCGGACTAGACACTTTTGAGGATAATTTCAGAGTGTATGTTGAGAAATTAAAGGGAAAAATAAGACTCTACAAGAAAAATTTTTATTGACGAGATCTGAATATTTTTATTTTTTTGTTCCGTATTTTGATCATTTGTGTAAACAAACAAAAAATAAAAGAGAGAGATCAAGATTGTTCATGGGTGTAAATATGGAAGAATTGGTACTACTGAGGCCATATAGCGATTGGCAAGGCCCATTAATTATATTATATTAATTAATAAAAGCATGAGCGAGAAGTTCTCCATCTTTGCGCCAACAATAGCTCCAGCCGAAAGTGTTGAACAAAACATCAACTTTAAAAAGAGTCCTAATAAGTTTGCAGTCTACGAGCCATTTGTTAAACCGAGAGATCCACCCAAATTTCTACAAAAGAACACTCTCACTCCTCCCAACCTCGATAACATGAAGAAAATACCGAGTGAATACTCTGCTCTCCGACAAACCCTCAACTTCAAACGCTCTAATTTCGAAACTTGGATGCAAAAGGATGAAGGATAGAAATAGCCCAAACAAAATATTCTGAGGCAAACCATGGATAGTAAGTCGATCTTCAGGCCAAAGCTCGACAAGTAAATTACCTAAACCGAAAGTATGAACCTCTCAGAGCACAAGCCTTAAGCAGTGTTCAAACCTTCTACGCAAACCGATCTAGGCTCTACCCGACGACCAAACTATAACCCCGAAGCCAAGAGCCATAGAACCATCGACTATCCACAAAAAATTAAATAGAATCAGAAAAACGAGCCGACTCTTTAGGAACTCAGATAAAAATGGAAATCTGGGGCTTTCAAGGTAGATTTAAAGAAGGAAAAAAGTACTGACCCTCTCGAAACTCTCAGAAAGAATAATTCATTTAAAACTGATAGTGACGAGAAACCAAAAAGTAGAAACTACCGAGAGAGAGCGTAGAGTGGGAACGATCTCCACCCTCCAGAAGAGCCAAGAGCGTTTAGGAAGAAATCAAGTCCCCAAGATATCGGAGAATGCCATACTCCTCAGCCATTCAAATCTTCTTACGAGGAACGATTCAAAAAAGTGACTTCTCCGACTTCAACTAATAATTCTTAATCTAGATCTCCTCCGAACAAATTTCTTGACCTCGAATAAACATTCAAGAAGCCAACTGTAAAGCTGTCAATTGACGAATTCGAGATCATTAAGACTCTTGGTGAAGGGAAATTTGGAGTTGTGACGATGGCCAAGCACAAGAAGACTAAAAGTTTGTACGCCCTAAAGAAAATTCCAAAAGAAATGATAAAATCACATTTCATGGTGGACCAGCTAGCTCTCGAGATTAAACTACAGAGCTACCTCAACCATAAAAACGTGCTTGGCATTTACGGATTCTTCGATAATGCAACACACTTGTTCATTGTACTGGAGTATATGGAGGGAGGAACTCTCTACTCCCAGCTCAAAAAAAATAAAATACTGACCTAGCCAAAAGCAGCTGAAATTATAAAACAAATCACATATGCTGTTTAGTATCTCCACGATCATGACATTGCACATCGAGACATCAAACCTTAGAACATTGTCATCACCAACGTAGTTTTTCTTTTATTTAGAATGTATGCAAACTGTGTGATTTTGGTTGGGCTACAATATGCAACGAGAGAAGAAAAACATACTGTGGTACGTTTGACTATGCGGCTCCTTAAATTTTAGAAGGGAAATAATATGACTGGAGTGTCGATTTGTGGTGTCTAGGTATTCTCACATTCGAACTATTGACTGGGAAAGCTCCCTTCTACCATCTCAGTCGCAAATAGACCATGAAAAAGATCATCAATTGCGAGATGGAAAACGTAGCATTCCCAGAGACGATGTCCAGAGATGCTGTCGACTTCATTGAAAGATTAATCCGGAAGAATCCTGATGATAGAATGAAAGCAAGTGAAGCTCTGAAACACAAATTCTTGGCACAGATTGTTGAGTGATTTTAACTACAGTATATCCAGATTCAAAAATTATCAATCAGAAGAATCGCTATGCATGCTATGAATAGCACTTGCTGGGATTGACCCATTGCTCAGCATACTGTTGCTGTCTGGCTGGGAATTCTTTATACTTCTCCTCACTATGCTATCAGTGATCCTCCGCTGAATCTCCTAGTTGTTGTTTTCTTCGTCTTATTAAATGAGAGTTTGTTCTAGATTGACGTTGTTCCTGCTGCTATGTCTGGATACGGGTATGATGAAGAAGGCGATGGGGATAATAAGATGAGGGATGAGCTGGTTGATTTCGATGAGAACTAGAAGTAGCTGTCCCATGAACTGATCTGAGGTCAGTATGTGGATTCCATCAATATCTGTGCATGTGAAGTAGTTATCGAAGTCAATGCTGAAGGCCAGAACAAGTGCTCTCAGAACAAGGCTAATGGTATATCCTCCAAGAACAAGCTTAATCTGGTTCTTTCTCTACCTGATATAAGTATCGCTGACGGTCTCGAATCCACCTGATATGTGAATGATATCGTTGTTCTAGTTGATTTGCTGTTGTTCCTCTTTGTTTTTTTTATCTAGATTTTTGAAAATATCGATTCCGAAGTACACTGTTGGAATATATGAGACCACCTCAGTAGCAAAGCAGACAAGACTGGCTTCTATGAGGTTGTTGTCACAATTTCGTTCGATTGTTGAGGTTAGGACCAATATAATCACAACAAGTGCGCTTCCTGCCAAAAAGAATAGAAGACCGTTACACACCCTATATTATGACAATGGTACTTCTGAACCGGAAGGTTATGCTTTTGCAGAATGCGGGAATGAAGAAGTGAGAAAGTATAGCAGAACAGGAAGTAAGTGAATATCTCGATCACAAAGGCTATCAGATCGAACTAATATCCCTTCTCGAACAATTTGATGAAGAGAAGAATGGTGGTGGCGATAGTGTTGATAGATAGGGGCAGCAGCTCGAAGAGAACCTTACCATGGAAGCGGGCAGTTTTGATGAGGCAATATGCTGTGAAGATGACGGCTAGGAGGTTAACAATGAACATGGTCCATTCTCTGAATAGGTCGGAACTTACCGCTCAATATCATTGAAGTCATCGAAATCCCAGAAGAATCGCATCAGAAATCTACTAAGGACAAGTATTATAAAAGTAAAGTTAAAATTATCATTCCAAAATATGTTTACAGCTCTCTTCTCAACTGGTTCAAACCAATTATCTTCTCCCTCTCGAGGATGTCTATCCACTTGTGATATATCTATGTCTTTGACTGCCTCTCGATAACGTATTTTTTTTATGGGCATAACATCCACAGTCCTCTTATTTTGTTTTATGAAGCATGAAGAGTTAGGCAGGTCGAGTTTGTTGATGATGGTGGAAGAGCCTGCTGAGGACATGCTCATCAGGACTATCTGGCTGGCCATTCCTATTCCTGAAGATTCTCCAAAAAGTAATGTATGGTGATCGAGACAATATTATATTCCTTAGATCTCTAGTAAATTATCACTGATTGAAGAGCAAATAGGCTCTTGAAAAATTAGGATAGAAGAGTTTCCTGTTGACGATGTTTGAGTTCTCAAAAATGCATTAGACTATTTATATTCCTGTTGACAGTTGATACACTCCTAAGATGAAGCTATTTTCCAGTGTGTTGTGTTCACCTCGAGGAATGATGCTGACAGGAGTAAGTACTCTTTCATCTTACAAAGGCAGGGTGATTATATGTTTGGGTTGGTCTTTCTCCTAAACTGATTCCTTCTTGTACTTCAGCATTTCATAGAAAAAAATATGGTTACGCCAATTTGTTAGTTCCTTGGTCTGATTATACGCAAAGAAGTATTGCTGATAAACACTGAAAATTTGATTGTTCTATGTAAAACCTTTATGGAGCTACAGGCTCTTCTCCTTCTTTGCTCATCTGAAGTTGATTGTACTTATTGATTGTAAATTTATCAATGTGTGTTAAATCTGGAATGATTTAAGTCAAACAAGGTTCCCTTTATCGTAGGGCCAATCGAGTTGGAGTAACATCCATGACAAATCTGATGTTTTAACTTGGCCTTTCCATGTTGATACTGCGCAGTTTCAATTGCTCTATCTCGCTTGGCTCCTTCTGGCAGGGAGCTATTGAAACTATCAAGCACCATAGCTTAGATTCCATGATGATCACAAAGCAGTTACGGTCAGTGCTATTGCTGGCTATCTCTTTCACTCCATGACAAAGATTGAACTCTAGATTCATTTATTCCTTGAAATAACTAAACAGTTCAATTTATTGATCACTACCGTCAAGATGACTGATAAGCACGGATCGTCGGCTTACTTTAATTAGCATACCCTACTGACTGATACCGGCTTTTTAGACGGTTTCTGGAGGGGGAGTTAGTGGACGATTGTGTAGTTTTCAAACATAGGCCTTGTGAATCAATGTTATTATTATAGTTAGTCAATTTGGCTCTAGTAATAAAATAATAGTCAATGGAATCGACTACTAGCATATATCAGACGGCCAAGAACAAGAGGAGACTTGTTCAGCAAAACATCAAGCTGCTGTATCAAGTAACCAAGGTGAAAGAACAAATCGAAAAGATCGAATAATAGTTTCAGCATGAGGACATCTCCAATGAATCATAAATCAAACCCTTGATTGACTAAATAGCCAGACAAAGGAAAATCATTAAAAATTTGAGGCTCCAAATCGACAGGTATAATTTAGAAAGAGCAAAGGACAATGTTGAGTATATATTGAGGGAAGAAGATGAGCTTAAAATAATGAAAAAATAATAGTGGAGGTTACTTGATGAACGACAGATATACCTCAATAAAAAATAAGACAAAAGTGCCTACTTACAGAAAGATGTTCCATATCAACATTATGAGAAGGAATTTCTGCATAAACTAACAGAAGTTGTACACCACAATCGGGAGCAATCAAGTAAAATCACTGAAATCGAAAGATAAATTAGGAAGTATCATCTGATTAAGGTCACAAAAGGAAACAATGAGTAAAAAATGGTTTCTCTTGATCAAATAGCATCAATTTCCAAAAAAACTGCTGAACAGAAGTAGGCGAAAAGAAATCTGTAAGCTCAATGGAAGCCCCATTTTTAATAATTTGATGCTGAATTTGCTCGTTTGCTTCACTAGGCTTCCCGAAAAAGAGAAGAGGTATTGGAGTTAGAGCGAGAGGAAAAGATATGGGAGACAAGGATATCCGCCATCCGAGATACTTAGATGATACTGACTGATAAAAATAGAAGAGGTAATGTAAAAGTGAGCTCCAAACTCAGGCAGAAGGTTAGGGATCTTATTGAAAAATAGTAGCAGAAGAATAAAAAGAAAGTCAATGAAGAGGAACTCAAATATCAATTTAGTGGAAGTTCTCCCAAATAGATCAAAGCTGAGAATGAGGCAACTAGCAGCAGCCCTCCTCTTCTTCCTGGCCAAAAAAAGAAAGCCGATAAGATATTCTAATTGCTACATAACGACAAAAACATTACAAAAAGAATAGACAGAAGTCCGAACACCAAAAAAAGCCTCAAAGCATCGCAAAATAGCAACACTGATGTTTCAATACTTCCTGGAGGCAAAATGTCCAAAGAACTATCCTTAAGAAAATCTTTCAGAGCTGAGTCAGATGATGAGCTGCAAATAAGAAAATGGGAGGATAGTGAAGAACCTGAGCAGGAGATTCTTCGAGAGTCTCTGAAATCTATTCCGAAGAATGTTGGTTCAGTAGACGGTGTTATAAAGATGCAGGAGATGGGGATGGAGACTGTAGTTCAGAATTGGTAGGAGGGTTGAGATATGTTATGATGGGTGTTCATATTGTAATTAAAAACTGGAGGTAAAGGTTTCGATCCCTTGCTCTCCGGGCATAAGCCCGGTGTGTTCCCACTACACCAACCTCCGTTCCTGCCTGCTCGGTCGTAATCCCTCTATATATTGTTTATATTATGGAGAGCATGAATATCACAGGCATCGAGATCGGCTAAGAGGATATGTACCGCCTCATGAAGGAACAGGCTCTCACCTTCATCGCGGATCTCTTCATCAACCTCCAGGAGCAATAAATATCGATGCATCACAAGATTGCCGAGCGTACCAATGATTAAACTAAGGCATCAAGACCTTTATGGACAGAACCTTTGGACCAGCTTGGCACTGCATTGTGGGAAAGGGTTTCGGAAGTTCGGTCAGTTACCTCAATCGACACTTTATTTTTCTGTATATTGCCAACAAAGCTATCCTCCTATTCAAATATTGATAGTTAGAGAAAACTGATAATCTGTTTAGTACTCTGCTTTTTTCGATATTTAAAATAGAATAAAAACACAAGAACTATATGAAGTAGAGAATATTTCCTCAGAAGTACTGTTGACAAAGTGAGAGAGCAAAAGTATTCAGGAAAAGGCCATTTTTTAAATTTTATATGCTGCTTGATATCGAAATTGGAATATAATTTTAAAAAAGAAACATGAACTTGACTCTTGTCGGACTGGCTCTTCTCATTGTGGGCACTCTTTCACAAAGCTGTGAGCAAAGCTACGTTGCTAACTCTCTTTCTATCTGCATCCAGCCTCGCTACATTGAGGGATGTATCTCATACAAGTCAGAAACATAATGTAAGACTTGTGGATATCGCTATGCTCTCACCTCAAAGGGCCTTTGTGATCTTGATGCTCAGACTACTCAGGAGTGCTGCCAGAGCAGAGCTGCTGATGGTTCTTGCATCAAATGTGAGCCTGGGCTTTACCTCATTGGTGGAAAATGTTAAGAGTCCAAAATTTTGGGGTGTCTGGAGAAGAATAGCATTGGAACATGCATCAACTGTGCCTCAGGTATTGTTTATTCTATTTAGGATTCTATCTGAAAGAGGGATCTTGTGTTGAGACTGTCAAGGATTGTGTTAAGTTCTCAGATCATGAGAGAAAGATTTGCACTGACTGTGATCAAGGATTCAGCCTATACAACAACATTTGCGTCCAGAATTCAATTTTGGGTTGCAAAAACGAAGTCGACCACGTCTGCAAGGAATGCTACAGACCCTTCAATCTCAACAATGGGCACTGCGATATCCAGCATTGCAAGTCATACAACGACTACAAATGCGTCGCTTGTCAATGCGGATACTTCCTTACTGACAAGGGAGTTTGCAAAACTATGGATACTGGCTGTGTTCGTTATCAGAGAGGACAGTGCACTGATTGCCTTCCCAACTTCAGACTCAAGGGCAATCAATGTGAAATTGAGGGATGTTTGGATCTCAAGAGCCTCAAGTGTAACAGGTGCTCTTCTGAATATGAGTTGATCGATGGTGCTTGCATTATGAAGAACTGCCAGACCTGGAAGGACGGAAGCTGCTAGATTTGCCTGAAAGGCTACAACTTAAGCAAAGGAAAGTGCATCGTCAACCAGAACTTGTCCAGCTTATGAAATGATATTGTCCCATTCAATATAATTTATTCAAGTGATATAAATCTGACGAGATCTGCGTTAATTAGTGATAATCATAAATTAGTTGAATGTCTTTCCAGAACACAGTCTCAGAAGACGGGTAACTCTTCCTTCACTCAGCAGCATCAACATCAATGTTATTCCCTCCTTCGGACACATCGTTAACGTCAACGAAAACGACAGAAGACAAATCGTACGCATTTTTTCATGAAGATTTCTGATGTCGAGACCTGGAGAGCCAGAACTGGAGCCCTTCATCAACGTCCCAGAGACTTTGACCCCTCCCGATATGCTTCTTTCAGTGTCAAGGAGGCTGTTGAGGAGCCCGTTGCCCACGAGCATATCCACGATTATGTTGAAAGATCCAGATTGAGCAGAAGACTTGGATTTTGATCCTGACTATTCCATCTATTCAATTAATTCATATCAATAAGTAAAAGATAAGGACATAAATGATCACTATTCAGAGATGGGCTATCCTTCCAGAAAAGATCGGCTCCTGATTCGAATGTGCTTCACGTAGCTCTCTCCTTTCAGATATAGCTCTTGACATGATAATGCGATTTACTGTACGTTTGGATCGACCCAATAAGCAGTATAGATTCTTTTCAAGGGATTGAGGCCATAGTGGAAAATATCTAAAGTATCGCAATTTTCGTAAAAGATTAAAAGTTTTTGTTCTTTGAAGGCCATTGTCTTGATGTTCCGATGGAATTCAAGCCTTTTTCGGTTGACAATTTGATTTTTGTTCAAGATTGTATGCTAAGCAATGTGGAGCTTATAGCTGAAAACATGAAGGTTATTGTCGATGGAGCAATAGAAAAGGTTACTGAGGCCATAGTCGACAGTGAATAGTGTTATCAGAGCATTAAGAGAGGCATCTGGGGTCAGATGAACTGAGTAGAGCGATTGATAATCTGCCATCAGTAAAATTGGATCAGGAGAAGATAGAACTTAGCAACTGACAAGCTCAGATTCAAAATGATACCGTTTTGATTGTGTAACTTACCAGCTGACAAGATTCAGGTACAACAGGACGATTTCCTTTGATCGATACAATATAAATGCAATATGATTGGTATGCTTATGGATTAGTATTTTTTACCATTGCTCCAACAGTAGTATCTTCAGCTAATTACTGTTAAGTCTAAGTTTACTCATTTGTCGATATGACAATTACGGCTCCTTTGTTTTTGAAACCTCGTTGAGGATCAGCTAATTTTGCTGGGAGGTGACCAAAAGCAACGTATTTTCAAAGGAAGTCACACTGATGACTTAGTTGTCTTCTGTATCTATTGTACAGCTGTTGCTTCCTCGAATAAATTATATACTTTCATCGTTGACCACCACAAAAACTCCATCTATCAGCAAAGTAGCCTTGATCTTGAAATAATTGTAAATTTTGACAACTTCCGGAAAAACTTAATAGTACAGAGCATAGACTTATTCTTGCTTTTCAATAGACTTGGAGTTGCTGGTTAAAGTTTTAATAACTTATAGTGTATCACTTATTGAGCTCTGATAGGTATATCCATCCAATTTCTGCTCAGCTAGTAAATTCAAGTACTATCTCAATTTGTTGACAACTTTGACCCCTAGCTCAGCATCCACAAATTATCTGAGACAAGACAAAGAATAATTCTGATAAGGAAGCAGTTTGTGGCTCCATTGTCCTGAGAGGATTTAGTTAATTAAAGTCCTCATATGAAAGTATTCAAATAGGCTGTAGTTGAGGACAATTTTTTGATTGTCCTTCACGATCGGATATGAGTACAGATAGTTGGACTGCTCTTTATGTGCCTGTTGGAGTTATCTCAGCCTATTTTTGTTGGTGCTTATTGATTTATGGAGTGTTGATATAAATTGAACACAATTCTTGAATGGTAACCCGTAGAGTTGGCATTTGATCTTAATGACAGTCTATAAAATCCACTCATATAATTGA